>Ga0097691_1000006_pt1 | contig 195973 bp, 167 predicted proteins | sample NGESurdeep072012_8_FD_72858 | JGI IMG/M metagenome (GOLD analysis project Ga0097691, IMG submission 72858) | Arctic peat soil microbial communities from Barrow, Alaska - NGEE Surface sample 210-1 deep-072012 | ecosystem: Environmental > Terrestrial > Soil > Wetlands > Peat ... | reverse complement strand
GTGCGGACAGCACAAGGTCCCAGATCTGGGTGCGTACCGTGGGGATCTTGGCCGGATCGAGAGCGGCGAGGGTGGCGTACTCATCCAGCAGCTGCTCGAGCTTGGCCATGTCGCCATAGGTGTCGGCTCGTGCCATCGGCGGAATCAGATGATCGACCACCACGGCGTGGGCGCGCCGTTTGGCTTGGGTCCCCTCGCCTGGATCGTTGACGATGAAGGGGTAGACCAGCGGCAGATCGCCGAGCACCGCGTCCGCGGCGCATTCTGCTGAGTTGCCGAGTCCCTTGCCGGGCAGCCACTCCAGCGTTCCGTGCTTGCCCAGATGCACGACTGCATCGGCACCGAACCCGCCGTCTGCCGGCGTCGCGGCCAGCCACCGATAGGCGGCCAGGTAGTGGTGGCTCGGCGGCAGCTCGGGGTCGTGATAGATCGCGATCGGGTTCTCGCCGAAGCCCCGTGGCGGCTGGATCATCAGCGCGACGTTGCCGAGCAGTAGACCGGCCAGCACGATGTCGGTGCCGTCGATGTACAACGAGCCAGGGGGCTCACCCCAATGCTCGCGGATCTCGGCCTGCAGCTTTTCGGGAAGTGCCTCGAAGTGCCTCAGGTAGTCGGCCAGCGGGACTCGCGCGGGCGCGGCGGACAGCTGCGCCTCGGTCAACCACTCGACGTCGTGGCCACCTGCGGCGATGAGCCGGTGGATCAAGACGTCCGGATCCTCGGGCACCGGACCGCCAACATCGATCCCTGATGCCGAAAGGGCATTCAGCAGCCGGACAGCGGATGCGGGGGTGTCCAGACCGACGGCGTTACCGACCCGGGCGTGCTTGGTGGGGTAGGAGGACAAGGTGATGCCGATCCGCTTCTCCGCCGCCGGGACGTGGCGCAGCCGGGCCTGGGCCAGCGCGATACCGGCGAGCCGTCTCACTCGTTCGGGGTCGGCGATGTAGCGGGGCAACCCGTCCTCGCCAAGTTCCTTGAACGTTGAAACGTCGAAGGTACGGTATTCCTGAATGGAAGCCGCATTAATCGAGCGCACCCAACCACTTTCAAATATCCACTTTTTGAGGGTCGGCTCCCAGTGGGCGCCGTCGGCATGGATGCGCCGGGTCAATTGAAAGGTGGCAGGGTCGAACTCGAAAACGGTGATGCCGCCGAAGCGGTCAACATCGGGATCGAAGACCTGGTAGTAGTAAATCTGGTTGCTCTCGCCAAAGATCCATTTGCGGTCGGCCTGCAAGTAAGTTTGCGGAGGCTTGCCCTTAATCTGGTTGCGCAGGATTTCCTGGCGCTTGTTGGTGTGCGGTATGTAGGACTGGTCAAAAAGGAACAGGCCGGCAGCGAAAATTCCGGACAACACAATGACGGGAAGGGTGGCGCGGTAAATGCTGAAGCCGGTGGCCTTCATGGCAATGAGTTCGCTGGACTTCTGCAGCAGGCTGAAGGTGATCAGCACCGCCAGCAGCACCGACATGGGAGCCATCAGATAAATCAGCGAGGGACTGAGGTTGAGCAGGTACTCGGCGAGCAGGATGAAGGAAACCCGGTTGCGAACGATATCCGTCAGCAACTCGAAGAAAGTGAAGACCAGCGCGAGCAGCAGAAACGAGGCGAGGATCATCGCCAGGTACATGGCGAAATCACGCAGGATCATGTTGTCGAGAATGAGCGGGAAGCGGGCACCGTAGCGCTTTTTGGGCGGGCGAAGGCTGTTGCGCGTCCAACGGCTTTCGCGGGAGCCGGGTAGGCGTGTGCTGAACGCACTGATCCACTCGACCAGCGAGTTCCACGCGCGATTGAAAAAGCTGAAGTCGAGCGGCATGCGATCGACACGCCATAAGAGGAGCAGTCCGCAGATCAAGAAGAAGAAGTTGCCGGCCCACACTCCTATCCAGGGCGGTACCTTGCCCTGACGGGCGAGCGATACGCCGACCAGCGAAAAGAAGTAGTAGACGAACACCAGCACGATGGTCAGGACAAAACCCGCGCTTCGTCCGCCTTTGCGGGCAGAGAGCCCAAGCGGAATTCCGACCAGTGCCAGGACGAGGCAGGCTGCAGGCAGTGCGAGGCGGCGGTTGAACTCAATCTCGTAGTAGCGTGCCTTAAGGTAATCGTAAGACGACGATCCCCGGTCGATTTTCACGGTTGCGGCGCCGGCGGCACGTTCGCGCTCGGCATTGCGCAGCAGGTCGCGAAGGCTCAATTCGGTCACCGGAAGCAAGTCGCGCGGGCCATGTTCCGAAGCCGTGGGCACCTCGATGGGAATGTCAGTGCTCTCGAATGTCGTGATCGAGTACTGGTCTTTTGATTTGGGAATCAGCTCCTGCTGGGTCCCATCTTCGAGATGGAAGCGGACTTTTTCGGGGGATTCGCTGAGCAGTGCGCCACGCTCAGCCAGCGTGATCTTGGGCGAGGCCGGATCACTTACGTCCGCCAGGAAGACGCCGCGCCACAACGACTGACCCTTGGAAGGAACGGCATCCTGCACGTACAAAACGCTGTTCTTGAATTCTTCATAAAAGACGCGGGGCTGGATCTCGAACGAGGCTTGCGAGGCCTTGAGGCGGTCCTGCAAACCGCTGAGCGAGACGGCCGATTTGGGAGCGAGATAGACGCTGTTGATCATGCCCAATGCCCAGGCGGCAATGGCGAAAATCGAGATAACGCGAACGAACATTCCGGCGCCCATGCCGCTGGCGCGAATGGCGGTCACTTCGCTATCGGCGGAGAGGCGACTCAATCCAATCAGGATGCCGACCAACACGCCCATGGGCAGCGTGATGGTGAAGGCAGTGGGTAGCGTGTAAAGGAAAATTTCTGCCACGCTCGGCAGAGGAGCGCTATTGCGGACAACCAATTCCAGCAGCCGTCCGAGGTCCCGCATGAAGATGACGAACGTGAAGAGCAACACGCCGAGGAGAGCGTGGGAGCTTACTTCCTTCAGGATGTAGCGGGTGAGAATGCGCACAAACTGCTAGTGTAATGGAAGTTGAACTGCTGCGTGATGGTAGGCGATGACAATGTCGCCGCGTCGCGGCTCGATTTCGCGCTTACTCCGGTGCTTGCGACCCGGCCTTACTTCCGAGCCGCCGCTGCGCGGCTGGTCTTCTGCAAGTCGCAAATCCCTGTGATACCGGGAGTTTTCTAGTGGGCAATCACCCGGACACCGGGTATTCCCACAGAAACGGCGTGGGGTTCCTACGTCGCAACACCGATCGTTGAGTTCTAGCGTGGACTCTCCTGCGAAGTCATTGTGGGAATCCCTCCTAAGTGGCTGATTGCGCTAGCCCCTTTGCGTGTAGGTACACGGTAGCACGTAAGTCGTTCCACCAATGTGTGATGCCGTACCACGTTCGCGCATTCAATCTGCATGAGTCCCCTGTTACACTTGATTCGCAAATTCAGGAAGCGATGAGCGAGAACGGGCCCAAAATCCGGTTGGTGCTGATGTGGCACATGCACCAGCCTTTCTACAAGGACATGGTCACCGGCGAGTACCGCCTTCCCTGGGTACGACTTCATGCGTTGAAGGACTACTACGGGATGGTGAGGCTCGCGGAGGAGTTTCCCGACGTCCATCAGAACTTCAACTTAGTTCCATCTCTGGTTAACCAGATACAGGACTATGCGTCAGGGAATGCACACGACCCTTTCCTCGACCTGGTGGCAAAACCAGCGGCGGAACTTACCGCCAGTGAGCGACGCTTCGCGCTGCAGTACCTCTTCCAGGCCAACCCCGTCAACATGATCGGACGCTACCCGCGCTACCGAGAACTGTTGGAGTGTTACCGTGCGACCAGCGACCGTCCGGAAGGACCGGAATCGTATTTCGGGACCCGGGATTACGGCGACCTGCAGGTTCTGTCGCAACTGGCATGGTTCGACGAGTATTTCCTTGGCGACCCGGAAGTTGCCGCCTTAATCCAGAAGGGCAAGGACTTCAGCCGCGGCGATCAGTTGGTGATGCTGGCGAAGCAGCAAGAGATCCTCGCGAAGGTGATACCGGCCTACGCGGAAGCGGAAAAACATGGTTCGGTTGAGCTTTCGACGACGCCCTATTACCACCCGATCCTGCCATTGATTTGCGACACCAATGCTGGGGCGGAGTCCACGCCAGGGTTGCCGCTTCCCAGCCGGCATTTCCGGCGGCCCGAGGATGCGAGCCTTCAGATCCAGCGGGCGATCGAATCGCACCAGAAGACTTTTGCATCGCGTCCGGTGGGATTGTGGCCTTCGGAGGGGAGCGTCTCAGAAGATGCGCTGGCACTGGCGCACAGGCAGGGCATCCAGTGGATGGCAACCGACGAGGGAGTGCTGGAGCGCACGATCGGTTACAGCTTTCACCGCGACGGCGGTGGGCGTCTGCACGGAGACAGCGCCGAGCAGTTGTATAACATCCATCTCTACGAAAAGGGCGACACGCGGATGCACATGGTATTTCGCGATCACACGCTGTCGGACCTGATCGGTTTCGTGTACTCGGGAATGCCGGCGCAGGATGCCGCCAACCATCTCATCCACAGCATCCGAGAATCGGCGAGGCCAGTGCTGGAGCGGGGCCGGGATGCGGTCGTGTCCATTATCCTCGATGGCGAGAATGCCTGGGAATACTACCCGGAATCGGGCCGCGAGTTTCTGCGGCGGTTCTACGACGGGTTGCAGTGCGATCCCGAGATTGAAGCAGTGACTGTGAGTGAGGCCATTGCCCGTCACAAGGAAGGGAACTTCAACCGCCTGAACCGGCTGGTGCCGGGCTCGTGGATCAATGCCAACTTCAACGTGTGGATCGGTGCTCCGGAAGACAACAAGGCGTGGGACCTGCTCGCCGACGCGCGCGACTATTACGACCGCCATTCCAACCGCGTGTCAGCCACGCAGCGCAGGCTGGCGTGGGAGGAACTGCTGATCGCCGAAGGCAGCGACTGGAACTGGTGGTACGGTCCGGAACACCATTCGGCCAACGATCGCGACTTCGACGAGTTGTACCGCAAGCATTTGTCGAATGTGTACATCGCACTGGAAGGCGTGCCACCGGAGGAGTTGACGATTCCCATTGCCAGCGGAATCGTGCGGCCGAGCCACCATCCGCAGACCGCGTATGTGCGGGCCAAGGTGGATGGCGCGGTCAGCGGCTACTTCGAATGGATGGGGGCGGCGAGTTACACCTCGGACCAACGCACCAGTGCGATGCACGGCAAACAGTTCCTGCTGGATGCGGTTTACGCCGGGCTCGACGCGGACTCGGTGTCGGGACGGCTCGATTTTAGCAAGAGCGTGCCAGGCGGGCCGTATCAGTTGATTGTGAACCTCGAGGTAACTCGCGACAGTAAGGACAGCAATTCGAAAGTCGATTCTTATCGCCTGGTGGTCGATGCCCAAGGACAGAACCTGCTGCAGTGGGTCCTGAGCAACGGCGATGAGCGGAACAAGCTCGCCAGCTATGCGTCCAACAACGGGAACACCGGTACCAAGGGAGTTGAGGTCGCCATCGGAGAGATCTTTGAAGTGCGGGTGCCGTTTGAGCTGATCGGAGCGCAAGAGGGCAGCCGCATCCGGCTACGGTTTGCTATCTGGCGCGACCAGTTGCCGGCAGACTCGCTGCCGGTGGAGGGCTGGATCGACCTTCACGCTTTGTCGGAAGAAGAGTTGGAAAGCAGTTTGCACACGTACGTACCAATAACGAAGGCGCCAATGTAGAGACGTCTAAACATCGTTTAAGTCGAAATCGATCCAGTGTGCAACCGGCTGAAGAGACTGCAGACAAATCCCAAAAGCAGATTCCCCGTGGGCCAAGCCCACGAGGAATGACAAACATTTGAGGACTTGAATGACGCGCCCTTCGACTCCGCTCAAGGCTCTGAAGGTGCGCCCCTTCTATTTGCGAGTACCTTTGGGCCAGTATATGGGCCAGCGTTTTTGTTTCGCGGCATGCTCAAGGTCGGGATTGGGATTGATGCAGAAGGGGTGCTTCGCAATTTCCAGCATGGCGTGATCGTGTACCGAATTGCCGAAGACCCCGTGCACCGGCTTGCCGATCACTTCGCGAATCGCAGCCGCCTTGTGTGCGCCGGTGGGCACGCGGTGAAGGCGATCGGTGGCACGGCCATTCTCGATGTGGACTGCAGCCGCCAGCACATGGTTACGCGCGATGCGGAACCGCGACGCTCCCGCCTCTACCACCCAGTTGTTCGTCGATGACACGGCCCAAAGATCGCAACCTTGCTCAGCCAGCCGATGGGTGAGCTCCAGCATCTCTGGGAAAATGCGTGGGTTGACGACCTCGATGAAAAACTCTTCCGCCGCCCGGTGCAGATCATCGATCGCCAGTCCGTGGTGCATGGTGACCATTTCAGCGCACATCGGCTCTTCGCCGACCTCACCCGCTTCGTAAAGCCGGTAACGCGCCAGCATGGCATCGGCAACTTCACGCGTGACCAAGCCGCGTTCGATCTCCCAATAGAAGAAATCGCGACCCGAGTCGCCGCTCCAGAGTGTGCCGTCACAATCGAAGACCGCGATTTCAGGCCGGAGGGCCAGCACTGATTCGATGAATGCCGAGGCGGGATCAGACATAGGAGAGGAGGTCACAGCGTGGTGTTTGCAGGAACTGCTTCGGCGCGCAAGAGTCGCGCGTAGTCTTCCGGGGTGTCGATGTTGGCGGCGATTCGCGCATCTTCTAATCGCAGATACCGGATGTGATTGTGGTGCTGGTGCTCAATGTCGCGGGCGACTGCGGTCGCGGGGGCACGCAGGAACTGCTCCATCAAATCGCGGCCAACCAAGATGGGATGCCCGTGAACAGGAGCCTGTCCCTGCAAGACTTCCGGCACCACGGCCCAGACGTCGTTGTTCGCCGCAAGAAACGCTGTGCGAAGGTCGCTGACGGTCGAGGGCAGCACCGGCGGGCGATCTACCGGGACCAGGAAGGCGGCATCGCGCCCGCGATTGAGTACATCGCGCAATCCGACCTGGATCGAGCTGAACTGCCCACGCTCAGGAGCAAGATTAACGATGGTGAACGCACCGTGAGCATCCGCGATGGGCTCGAGCTCGGAAACATTCTTGCCTGCGACCACGATCACCATGTCCGCGTCCTGTTGGAGCAAGTCAATCATGGCGCCGAGGAAAGTGTTGACAGCGGGAGTGCCCTCAGCAACAGGCGGCCAGGGTAGCAGCGCCTTGTCGCGGCCCATACGGGTCGATTCGCCAGCGGCGAGGATGACTCCGCAGATACCAGCGGTTTGGGGCATGAGTCAATGATACCGAAGGGAGGGGATGCGTGTCAGTGAGGGATGACTATTCGTTGCCGGTGGTTTCTGCCACTGCGTCCTGGGAGTCTTCGGGAGAGGCGTGTTTAGCGACGTAGTTGTAGGCTTTGCTGGCCACGTTCGGCGAGGTGTGGCGGCGAACGGCGATCATCTCGGCGACGATGGCGACGGCGATTTCTTCCGGAGTTACAGCGCCGATCTCGAGTCCCACAGGAGCATGCACGTTGGCGAACTTTTGGGCCGGAATGCCTTCCTTCTCGAGTTCTTTGTAGATCGAAATGGTCTTACGCTGCGAACCGATCATCCCAAGATAACGAGTGTTGGCATTCACCGCCCAGCGCAACACTCGCATGTCGTCACGGTGTCCGCGAGTAACGATCACGATGTAGGCGGACTCGGGCACGTGGATTTCCGCTATTACTTTTTCGAAGTCGTCAGCAAAAACCTCGCGGGCGTCAGGGAAGCGCTCGCGGTTCGCATAGCTTTCACGATCATCGACCACGATCACGTCGAAGCCGGCGATCTGCGCCACCTTGTACAAGTTGAAGGCCACGTGGCCGGCTCCGAAGATGTAGAGCAGCGCGGGCGGGAGCACCGGCTCGATGAATACCTCGAGTGTGCCTCCACAAACCAGGCCGGTGTCGTACTTGGGATTGTTGTTCAGGTTGAAGGTGAGCGAGCGGGGCTTTTCTTCTTCCATGACTTCGCGGGCAGCCTGCCAGACTTCGGCCTCGACACAACCGCCGCCGATGGTGCCGACGATGGATCCATCATCGCGCACCAGCATTTTCGCCGTCTGGAACGAGGGAATCGAGCCGCGCACGTTGGTGATGGTGGCGATGGCCCCGCGGCGTCCTTCGCGGCGTAGCTGGACGATTTGTTCGTAGATGTCCATGGCTAGATGAGCAGATTATAGATGCAACTGCGTGAGGAGGGATGACTTTGGGCAGGCGATGGTGGTTGATTAATGTCTAGGACTACCCTATAATTTACCTATGGCTACCCTATACGTAGAAAATGTGCCTGACGAGCTTTATGAGGCCATTCGCGCCAAAGCGAAAGAGAAACGCAAGTCGATTGCGGCGGAGATTCTGACGCTATTGGAACAGAACTTCCCCACGGCACGTGAACTGAAGTCTCGCCGCGAGTTTTTGCGTCGCGTGCGGCTCCTGCAGTCCGCATCGGCGCCGGGTGCGGGACCGTTTCCTTCGACAGAAGAGATGCAGCGAGAGGACCGATTGCGCTGATGGACTACGTCATCGATGCCAGCGTGGCTGCGAAGTGGTGTCTTCCGGCAGTGCAGGAGCCGTTGCTCGCTGAGGCCAACGAGCTACTCGGTAGGCAGGTCGCGGGCCGTGTCCGATTTCTAGTGCCTGACCTTTTCTGGGCGGAGATGGGGAACGTTCTTTGGAAGGCAGTCAGGGTGGGAAGGTGTACCCGGCAGTTTGCCGAGTCAAGCCTGTCCCTGCTTAAGCAGCGACAACTACCAACGGTCTCTACAGAGAGTCTCGTTGAACAAGCCTTCGCTATCGCGGTTACCTACAACAGATCTGCTTATGACAGCGTTTATGTGGCATTAGCGCTTGAAACCGGCGGGCAACTGGTAACCGCCGATGAAAAGCTGGCAAACGCCCTGGCATCCCATTTGCCGGTCAAGTGGCTCGGTGCAGTTTAGGCACTGATAGAATTTCACCGCAATGAGTTTCTCAGGAGCAATCCATGAAGGCAGTCCGCATTCATGAGTTCGGCGGTCCGGAAGTTCTCAAGTACGAAGATATTCCCGATCCAGAGTTGCGCAGGGATTACGTGCTGGTGCGCATTCGTGCCTGCGCGCTGAACCATCTCGACCTGTGGGTGCGGAAGGGGCTTCCCGGCGTGAAATTGCCGCACATCTTGGGGAGCGATATCGCGGGCGAGGTGGTGGAGTGCGGTGAGTACATCAACGATTTGAGCCCCGGCACGCGAGTGCTGCTGTCGCCCATGCTGTATTGCGGGCACTGCGAGCAGTGCAATAACGGGCGGCAGAACTTTTGTCCCAAGTTCGCCGTGCTGGGTAACAACGCCGAGGGAGGGAACTGCGAGCTGATCGCGGTGCCGAGGGCGAGCGTTATCCCGATCCCTGATTCGCTGGGTTTTGTCGAGGCAGCCTCGGTGCCGCTGGTTTTCCTGACGGCGTGGCACATGCTGGCGGGCAACGCAAAGTTGCGGGCGGGACAGACTGTGCTGGTGCTAGGTGCGGGATCAGGCGTGGGGAGCGCAGCCATACAGATCTGCAAAAGGCTGGGAGCGATGGTGATCGCGACCGCCGGCGACGAGCATAAATTGGCGAAGGCCCGCGAGTTGGGGGCCGACCACACCATCGATCATTACAAGCAGAAGATCTCCGAGGAAGTGAAACGGATTACCAGCAAGCGGGGAGTCGATATTGTGTTTGAGCACGTGGGCGTGGCCACGTGGGCGGAAAGTATCAAGTCGCTCAAGTATGGCGGGACGCTGGTGACCTGCGGCGCGACTACGGGTTACGACGCCGCGCTCGATCTGCGAGTGCTGTTTGCGCGGCAGTTGTCGTTCCATGGCTCGTACATGGGCGGGATGGGGGAACTGGACGAGGTACTGAAACACGTGTTCGCCGGGAAGTTGAAGCCGGTGGTGGACCGCACGTTTCCGCTCAGCGAGACGCGCGCGGCGCATGAGTATCTGGCAGGCGGAGAGCAGTTTGGGAAAGTGGTTGTGGTGCCGTAGCGCAGATTCCCCGCTGGCTAAGGCCCGCGAAGAATGACAAGCCACATTGTTGCGAGGGCTTTTTAGCAATGCGAACTTCTGCGGCTTCAAAACGCCTGAGTGCCGGGTCCAACGCGCCCGGCGGCGCATTCAACAGAATGGGTATAATGCCACTATGAATTCCGGAACGCGTATTCCCAAATTCGAGAACCCGGAGACGGGAGCCGAGCGGTTCGGCAACCTGGCAGGATCGGACGAAGAACGGGCGCAGGTGTTGCGCGCGACTTTCGGCGAACAGAAGCATGAGGGCGTCATTCTGGCTTCGCTCGACAATGTCGTGAACTGGGTACGGAAGAATTCCATCTGGCCGATGACGTTCGGCTTGGCCTGCTGCGCCATCGAGATGATGTCGATGGGCGCGTCGCGGTTCGATATCGCGCGATTTGGCGCTGAAGTGTTTCGTCCTTCGCCGCGCCAGTCGGACCTGATGATCATTGCTGGGCGGGTGTCACAGAAGATGGCTCCGGTAATCCGCGAGCTTTATGAGCAAATGCCCGAGCCCAAGTGGGTCATTTCGATGGGCGCGTGCGCGACGTCGGGTGGCGTGTTCAATAACTACGCGCTGGTGCAGGGCGTCAACCAGTGGATTCCCGTGGACGTGTATGTTCCGGGATGTCCGCCGCGGCCCGAGCAATTGATTTACGCGATCATGATGCTGCAAGAGAAGATCAAGAACGACAAAGGGTCATTCAAGCGCGCGTTGAATTTGGGATAAATTTCGATTCGTTTTCGTTGGGACGCCCGCTTCGGCGGGCGTTTCTCGTGTGGCGGCTGAGACCTGCGCGTCGATCGCGATTTTCGCGGGTTGCGAAGAGAGCAGGTCCTTCGACTTCGTTCGGTCGCCAAGGCGACCTCACTCCGCTCAGGATGACGGCGCGAAAAAAGAACAGATCCCTCGGTCGCCGCGGCGACCTCGTGATGACAAACCTTAAAGGGTGATGACAAATCCGACAGGGTGATTACAAAACCTGAAGCGTGGCGACAAATCCGACAGGGACGTGTGAATCTCTTCCTTGCCCAATCCATCCAATCGCGAGAGATGAAAACGTATCGGTTCGACACCCGAGCTATCGCAATCGTGCGTAATCAGACACAATGGTCGAGTGACATCAGCAATGAAAATTGGAATTACGTGTTACCCCACTTACGGTGGCAGCGGAATTGTGGCGACTGAGTTAGGGCTGGAACTGGCCCAGCGCGGCCACGAGGTGCATTTCATCTCGTACTCCCAGCCCATCCGACTGACGGAGACGCAACCCAACATTCACTATCACGAAGTGGAAGTTTCACGGTATCCGCTGTTCGAATATCCTCCCTACGATTTGGCCCTCGCCACTCGCATGGCTGAGGTGGCGGAGATCTACGATCTCGACCTGCTGCACGTGCACTACGCCATTCCGCATTCGGTGAGCGCGATGCTGGCGCGGCAGATGCTCGCCTGCGACCATAAACGCAAGAGCCGCAAGCTGCCCTATGTCACCACGCTGCACGGCACCGACATCACGCTGGTCGGGGCCGATCCGTCGTACCTGCCGATCACGCGGTTTTCGATCGATCAGAGCGACGGAGTTACGTCGATTTCCCAGTACCTGGCGCAAAGGACAGTCGAAGTGTTTGAGGTTGCGACGCCGATCAGGGTGATTCCGAATTTCGTGAACTGCGACATGTATCACCGCACGCCAGAGATCATGAAGCATCGGACGGATTGGGCCAAGCCAGACGAAAAGATACTGGTGCACCTGTCGAATTTCCGTCCGGTCAAGCGCATTCCGGATGTCATTGAAATTTTCGACCGGGTGCAGAAACAAATGCCGGCGCGGCTGATCATGATTGGCGATGGCCCAGAGCGATCACGCGCCGAGTGGCTGGCGGTGGAGAAGGGAATTCACGGCAAAATCGAGTTCCTTGGGAAGCAGGACGGTATCTACGAAAAGCTTCCGATGGCCGATGTGATGCTGATGCCCAGCGAACTGGAGTCCTTCGGACTGGCGGCGCTGGAGGCCATGGCGTGCCAGGTGGTGCCGATCTCTACCGATGCCGGAGGAGTGCCGGAAGTGATCCAGCACGGCAAGACTGGGTTTCTCGCGCCTGTCGGGGACGTGGAAGCCATGGCGAAGTACGCCATCGAATTGCTGTCCGACCAGGAGCGCCTGGAAGACATGGGCGTGTCGGCCCGCGCGAGTGCGCAGGCACGTTTCTGCGCCAGCAAAATCATTCCCATGTATGAGGATTACTACCGCGAAGTGCTGGAGCGGGCTTCGTAGAGCGCTCCGGCAACGGAACCGCCCATATCCTCAGCCAGCAACACCGGAAGCACCAGACGGACCAGCGTGCCGTGGTCGGGCTGGCTTTCGATGGTGATCTCGGCGGCGTCTCCATAGACAACCTGCAGCCGCTCAGAGATGTTCACCATGCCGATGCCCGTGCCGGACGAACTACTGGTTCCCGAAACAGGCATGCCGACTCCGTCATCTTCGACCTCGATCACGATTCGGCCATCGGTCGATCGACTGCGAATGTAAATGCTGCCGCCTTCCAGCTTGTCGGCGAGTCCGTGCTTGATCGCGTTCTCCACCAGCGGCTGAAGAATCATGCTGGGCACCAGATGGTCGAGTGAGGCGGGGTCGAGTTCCTTGACCACCCTGAGCTTTTCGCGCCCAAAGCGCACAACCTCGATGTCGAGATAGTCGTCCACGAACTCGACCTCTTCGCGCAAAGGAACAAACGAGTCGCCCTTGCGCAGCAGACGTCGCAGGATGCTGCTGAGCTTGACGATCATTTCGCGCGCGGAGTCAGGATCGCGGCGCACCAGCGAGGATACGGAATTCAGGGTGTTGAACAGGAAGTGGGGATTGATCTGGCTTTGCAGGGCCTCCATGCGCGTCTGCAGCAGCAGCCGCTCCTGCTGTTCGAGTTTCATTTCGATGCGTACGTTGTTTAGAACTTTGAGAGCGATCGCCACCGCCATTACGGTCCCGGCATAGACAGCGAGTTCCACCGGCCAGCTGTCGCTGTCGAGCGCGAAAATGCGGCGGGGAAAGGCGCGGTGCAACTGGATGCGCACGAACTCGAGTGCGAGGATCAGCAGAAAGAACGACGTCTGCCAGTCGATCAGCGACTTGCGAATGCTGCGGCGAATCCAGTGGTAGATGCTGAGGTCGAACAGCGGGGAAAACGACCAGACCGCCTCACGCTCCGGAGCCACGTGCCGAAGCAGGCCGGCCAGGAAGCCGGCCAGAATGTTCATGGGAAGCGCAAGCCATTCGCCGAGAAGCAATGCGGGCAGCGAGACCAGGATGCCGCCAGCGGTCCCGGCAAAGCGCCCGCCGATTACACCCATCAGGATGGCGCCTTCAAACGAGATGTCAGCTGCGTAGAAGTTGCGGACCCAGCCGCGCACCAGAACACCGAGGGCGATCGGGATACCGATGATCAGAACGATTTCGATCTTCTCGCCCAGGTTGCGCTCTTCGCGGAACAGGAGCACGCGGAAGCGACGGGCGCGCACCAGCACGCTGCTGATTGCCGCAGCAACGCCGAGGCGAATCAGAACGGTGACGAGAATGAGACGCGAATCCACAGTTAGCCTGTCCAGCATGGGGCGCTGGTCGTTTCTATCCTATCGCGAGTGAGAGAGTATCTGCCGTCCCTTTGTTGAGTGTCGGAGGTGGCTGCCCAAGAAAAAAGGCCCGCTCGAGAGCGGGCCGTATCAGGAGAGGAGCTATTACAGGTTCTTCTTCGTCCACTGATCGATGCGATCCAGGGCTGATTGCAGGTTCTCCACCGAGTTTGCCACGCTGAAGCGCATGTAGCCTTCGCCGAACGCTCCGAATGCCGTGCCTGAAAGTCCGGCAACTCCGGCTTCATCGAGCAGCGCGTCGGCCAGCTTCTTCGATGGCCATCCCGTCTGCGTAACGTTCGGGAAGGTATAGAACGCGCCTTTCGGCAGGCGGCAGGAAAATCCTTTGATCTGGTTGATCCCACTCACGAAGACATTGCGCCGCTTCTGGAATTCCAGACGCATGTGCTCGGTCTCACTCTGATCGCCGCGGATCGCCTCTATCCCTGCAACCTGCGTGAAGCTGGCAGTGCAGGAGTTGGAGTTGGTCATCAGGCGCGCAATGTGCGTGGCCAGGTCGGCGCGCATGACGCCGTAGCCCATGCGCCATCCCGTCATGGCGTAGGTCTTGGAGAAGCCGTCGAGGATGATCGTTCTATCCTTCATGCCTTCAACTGCCGAAATGCTGAACTGCTCGCCTTCAAACAGCAGGCGGCCGTAAATTTCGTCACTTAACACCGTGATGTCGCGATCGCCAATGGCGTCGGCAATGTCGTAAATGTCGCCTTTCGTCAAAACGCCGCCCGTCGGGTTCTGCGGAGAATTGATGATGATGAGTTTGGTGCGATCGTTGATCAGGCTCTTCAGTTCATTGACGTCGAGGCGGAAATCGCGATCTTCACGCAACGCAATGGGAACGGCCTTGGCGCCCAGAAAGTTGATCATCGACTCGTAAATCGGGAAGCCTGGATTGGGATAGATGACCTCGTCGCCTTCCTCCACCAGCGCCAGCATGGTGAAGAAGATGATGGGCTTTCCGCCCGGCACGACCACAACTTCGTCGGCGGTAAACTTCACACCGCGCGATTTGGTTACGTCCTCGGCGATGGCTTCACGCAGATCGGGCAGTCCAGCCGAGGGCCCATAGTGCGTATAGCCCATGTGCAGCGCGCCAACGGCGGCTTCGACAATGTTTCCGGGCGTATCGAAATCGGGCTCGCCGATTTCCAGGTGGACAATATTTTTACCCTGGCGCTCCAGGGCGCGGGCGCGGACAAGCACCTCAAACGCCGTCTCGGTTCCAAGCCGCGACATCCGTTTGGCCAGGTGCAGCTTGGGTGGTGCGGAAACAGTAAGTGTGCTCATGCTGATTTTCCTCGATTTACCGCGGCTATGGGACATAGGCGACCAAAAGCCATCTCACATTCTGTTACCGCCGTGAACGCAGTGCAGTGACGCACAGCCTAGATCATTGTGATGCTGCGCACTGGGAAAAGGATGAAGAGTTCGCGCTAAGGAGGGGCCTATTCGCTGTATTCGATCTCGAATTCGATCTTGGCCGTCTTCTCCAGCATGGCCGATACCGAGCAGTATTTCTCTTTCGACAGGCGTACGGCATCTTCCATGGCCTTGTGCGAAACCTTGCCGCGCACCCGGTACACCAGTTTGATCCGGGTAAAGACCTTGGGATGTTCGGTCGCCCGCTCCGCCTGCGCCACGACCTCCAGGCCGGTGAAGGGCTCGCGCTTCTTGCGCAGAATCCCCACCACGTCACTCGCCGTGCAGCCGCAGAGTCCGATGAGCACAAGTTCGATCGGCGTACTCGCCGTCTTCATTTCTCCGGTATCCAGCACTACGGCATGCCCGCTGTTGGCCTCGCCAAGAAAGCGGTCTTTGTCTGTCCAAATGGTCTTCGCTTCAGTCATGGGGTTCGCATCCTGCCTCGGTAACGTCGGGGCGTGCGCTGGCTTACTGCGGCTTGGTTTCTGCGGGAGGCGCCGCTGGCGGACTCTCCTGCTTGTCCTTTGGCTTGTCGTAAATCGACATCTGGTCGGTCGGCCGCTTCAGCCGGATCTCAATAATCGTTTCAGGTTTGTTGATGGTGTAGTCGTCGCCAAACGTCTGGAAGCCGGGCGCCAACACCTGTATCCGAAGAGGACCGTACGGTATGCCTTCCGACTCCGTTTTTCCTTCATTGTCGGTCTTCAGTTGGAATCCACCCTTGGATTGCCTTCCGTCTTTTTCCACAGGGTGCAGGATGACACTGGCATTACGGACAGGCTTATTGTTGTCGTCCTTCAGAACGGTGAACCGAAGATTGGAGGATTGATCAGCGGCGCCCTTCTTGTCGCTCGATGACAGCAGTCCGGGAACCAACAAGGTACACAACAGGCAACTGAGCAGGCGGATACTTCTCATGGGGATATTCTAGGCATCCGGCAGTGTGGGCTGCAAACTGTCACTCCCGGACCGTCAACTTCGGTTCGTGCATTTCTGCGGACGACTAATCGGCGCTCGCCGGAGACCGCTTCAAAGTCGGGGATCCGCCGGCGTCGTCCTTCGGGTTTGGCGAGGCTGCTGGCGAGTCGCCGGGATCCGAGGTCTGTGCCGGTTTCCGCAGAACGGGCCGGTTCGCACTCTGCCCGTTGGTTATCTTGAGTCCGCCCTCCAAGGCGATGAGACGGGCCTTCATGGCCTCGAACTCACTGGTATCCACCACGTAGCTGTCCCGATCAGGCAGGTACGTCCGAATCTCCCGTTGTGCCGCCGCGATCCGCTCTGAGTTCATGGGATGGGTCGCGAACATCTTGGCGATGTTGTTGTGCTTCTTCTTCTCCTCCATCTTTAACTTCTCGAAGAACTGCACGAAGGCCAGAGGGTCGTACCCCGACGCATAGTCGTATTGCAGGCCAAGCATGTCGGCCTCGCGTTCGGCATCGCGCGAGAACTTGAGGAAACCCAGCGGCACCGCGATGCTTGCTACCTCAGCAATGGCATACGCTGCCGGACCGCCAATAAACATCAGCGGGATCGATGCCATATTCCAGATTTGCTGCTTGGTCATATTCTTGGTGGCATGGCGCGCCGCCACGTGCGCAATCTCGTGGGCCATCACCGCAGCCAGTTCGGCCTCGCTGTCGGCCGCCAGGATCAGGCCACTATCCACGTAAAAGAAACCGCCCGGCAGCGCGAACGCGTTGACTTCGCCGCTGTCCACTACCTTGATGGTGAACGGCACCCGCGAGTCGGAATTGCGCACCAGGTTCTGTCCGATGCGGTTGATGTATTCAACCACCGCGGGATCAGTGACCAGCTTTGAGCTTTCTTCGACCTGTCGCGACAAATCTTTTCCCAGAGCGATCTCCCGCTCGATGGAATAGAAATTCATCCCCGTCCCGATATTCCGGTGACCGATCAGGGTGACATCGTATTTCGCAGGTTGCTGCGGCCCTTCGGCGGCGGGAACCGCAGGCGGTGGCGCGAGCGAGACCACGGGCATCGTTACCGTGTTGGCTGCGGGAGGAACGTCCGCGGGGTCAGCTGCGCGCACTCCCTCAGCGTCGATTTCGGCAGCGGTGCGCATTTGGACTGTCGAGGATTCGGCTGTGCGGACATCGGCATCGCTCGCAGATGGGTCATTCACCGCAACCTGCGCACTCGCATCAGACTGATTCGGCGACTGCGCGTACAGCAGACTCGGCGCCACCACGACCGCCAGACACAGCGCAAGCTTTTGTGGGAAAGAACGGTTTGAGGGGCCGGGCCGAATCATAGGGAGTAGCCGCACGCGAATACCCGCAATTCCAATTATGTTACTCAGGCTGTACGTTGCAAACGAAAACTTTCTGCACGTGTGATGCGCTTGGACCGCTTCGGGGCGAATTAAAACATTCCCAAATTGGAGACTCTTACGTACGGATCCTTGAATTCCGCTGCCCCGTGTATCTGCTGCAGCGTAACATTCGAACGGGAGCATTGATGGTTGCCATATTACTCTCAGTTCACCGAAGTGCAACGCCCAGAGGTGCCATTTGGGCTGGTCCCGAAATTTGAGTGCCTTGCACTCACATCTGACTTGACATTGCTACTACGTATGGGGTACATTAGCACTCGTTGCACCTGAGTGCTAGCAACCGCGGGGCACCGTCCCTTATCTGTGCTTTAACCCTCAGGACAAGAACCCCTAAGTTCATGAATATGTCGAGCCCAACGCAGAATATCCGCGCCAACGCCGGCAAACTCGCATTGCAATCCAATCCGAATCGACCCGCCTTGGCGGGAAAAGGAGTCTGAAGAATGGCTACTAAACTAACTCCCCTGCATGACCGAATCGTGATTCGACGTGTAGAAGAGGCTGAAACCTCCCGGGGTGGAATCATCATCCCCGACAGCGCCAAAGACAAGCCGCAGGAGGGCGAAGTTGTTTCCGTCGGCCGTGGCAAGAGCAACGACAAGGGTGAGACCTTCCCCCTCGACGTGAAGGCGGGCGATCGCGTGCTGTTCGGCAAGTATGCCGGCACGGAAATCAAGATCGACGGCGAAGATTTCCTGATCATGCGCGAGGAAGAAGTCCTCGGCATCCTAGAAGGCGCCGCCAAGCCGGCCAAGGTCACCAAGTAGGTTTGTTCGACAAGTAACGCCGGTCAGCCGTGGTTGCGGGAACGAACTGGCAACTGGCTGATGGCAACTGACAACGATTTTTCAAGGAGATTGAAAAAATGGCAAAGCAGATTCTGCATGGTGAGGAGTCACGGCAGTCGATCCTGCGTGGCGTCAACGTCCTCGCCGACGCCGTGAAAGTCACCCTCGGCCCCAAGGGCCGCAACGTCGTAATCGAAAAGAAGTTCGGCTCGCCGCTCATTACCAAGGACGGCGTCACCGTAGCCAAGGAAATCGAACTGAAGGACCCGCTCGAGAACATGGGCGCCCAGATGGTCCGCGAAGTCGCTTCCAAAACCTCGGACGTCGCCGGTGATGGCACCACCACCGCGACCGTTCTGGCCCAGGCCATCTATCGCGAAGGCGTGAAGACGGTTGCCGCCGGCGCGAACCCGATGGCCCTGAAGCGTGGCATCGAGAAGGCGATTACCGCGATTTGCGGGACGCAGGACAACGACGGCAACCGCAGTGGCAGCGCTCTCGACAAGCTGTCGCAGAAGGTCACCGGCGACATGATCGCGCAGGTCGGCACCATCTCGGCCAACAATGACGAGACCATCGGCAAGATCATTGCCGAAGCCATGAAGAAAGTCGGCAAAGACGGCGTGATCACCGTGGAAGAAGCCAAGACGATGGAAACCCAGTTGGAAGTCGTCGAAGGCATGCAGTTCGATCGCGGATACCTGTCGCCGTACTTCGTCACCGATCCCGAGCGCATGGAATCCGTTCAGGAAAACGCCTACATCCTCATCCACGAGAAAAAAGTTTCGTCGATGAAGGACCTGCTCCCGCTGCTTGAGCAGATCGCCAAGAGCAGCCGTCCGCTGGTGATCATCGCTGAGGACGTGGAAGGCGAAGCGCTCGCGACCCTGGTCGTGAACAAGCTGCGCGGCACGCTGAACGTAGCTGCCGTCAAGGCTCCTGGCTTTGGCGATCGCCGCAAGGCCATGCTGCAGGACATCGCCATCCTGACCGGTGGCAAGGCCATCACCGAAGACCTCGGCATCAAGCTGGAGAACGTGACCATGGCCGATCTCGGCCAGGCCAAGAAGGTCACCATCGACAAGGACAACACCACCATCGTCGAGGGCAAGGGCAAGGCGGAAGACATCTCCGGCCGCGTGAAGGAAATTCGCAGCCAGGTCGAGAAGACCACGAGCGACTACGACCGCGAGAAGTTGCAGGAGCGGTTGGCGAAGCTTGTGGGTGGCGTTGCCGTCATTAAAGTCGGCGCCGCGACCGAGACCGAAATGAAGGAAAAGAAAGCCCGCGTCGAAGATGCCATGCATGCTACCCGCGCTGCAGTCGAAGAAGGCATCGTACCCGGAGGCGGCGTGGCCCTGCTGCGTTGTGCGGCTGCGGTCGAAGGCCTGAACCTTGAAGGCGACGAGAAGATCGGTGCCAACATCGTGCGCCGCGCTTTGGAAGAGCCCCTGCGTCAGATCGTGATCAACGCCGGTGAAGAAGGTGCAGTCATCGTGGGCCGCATCCGCGAGTCGAAGGACAACAACTTCGGCTACAACGCTCAGTCGGACAAGTTCGAAGACCTGGTCAAGGCCGGCGTCATCGATCCCACCAAAGTGACGCGCACCGCCCTGCAGAACGCAGGTTCGATCGCGTCCCTGATGCTGACCACCGAAGCCCTCGTGTGCGAGATTCCGGAAGAGAAAAAGGAATCTCCCATGGGCGGCGGCCACGGTGGCGGCATGGGCGGAATGTACTAAGAAGCAATTAGCGATCAGCAGTAAGCTAAAGGCAACAGCAGAGGCCTCGCAGCGATGCGGGGCCTTTTGTATTGAGATCGCCTCTTGCGCCCGTCTCAAAACCGCGCTACAGTTTTCCAACTGCTACTCGTCTGGCCCCGCAACCAATCCTCTGCCCGGAGTGAATCCTTATGAGCCCAATCAGCACCAATGTGATCATTGCCTCCGCAGGTCTGCTGACGATGTTTCGCTGGTCGCGCATTTGGCCTGCAATCCAAAGTGCCGGCGACTCCGACTCCCATCAGACCGTCACCATTCTTTCGGAAGGCTCGCAATGGGACCTCTCCGATCCTGCCTCGACCCCGACTGTGGTGAACTTGCAGGCCACGGGTTCAGGAGCGCCAGTGGTGTCGAATATTCAGGTCATAGCCGCCCAGAACGACACCTTCTGAGCGCCTGTCATCGGCGCTGAATCGAACCGTTGCTGCCGATCACGAAAGGAGTATTGCAATGAAAGTTATAACTCTGTTCGACGAAACCGGGAAGGTCTATGCGCTGTTTCATCCCTCCAGCAAACCAGACGCTCCGGAGTTGCAGTTTGCGCCCGCAAATGGACAGCGGGTTGAGACTCTCGAGGTACCGGTTGAGTTGGAGCACCTTAAGCCGCACCAGCTTCACGCGGCGGTATGCGTCGAACACCGCAGTGGAAAGCCAGCCCTCGTGAAGCGCTCATAGAGTGGGTGCCGCGCCGCGATCCGGCTTTGAACCGGGAAGGCTCATGGTTTCATTTGAGCCGAACGCAAAAAAGCCGGAGCGGTGGGGCTCCGGCCTCCAGTTTGGGTTGCGAGGGGTTAGTTCAGCGCGATGATAACTTCTTCGTACCCGCCCAAGGATTTCTCAGCAAGTTGCAATTCCTTCGCCAGGTCTTTTTCCTGCCTGGAGGTCGGAACGACCATTCCTTCGGCGTCCGAGCTCTTCCAGACCTCAGCCAAGTAGTAGGAGTTGCCGACATGGTGGAAGACCAACTTGGCGCCCGTGTGACGAGGGTACTCGCGCCGCGCGGTGGACATCGCAGCGTCGCTGGTCTGGCCGTTGCGGATCAGGATTGCTCCCGAACTTGCGTTATCGACCTTGATCTCGTAGGTGCCGGCCAGCAGCTGCGCCGATCCGACCTTGAAAGCAAACGGCACACTGGCTTTGGCGTAAGACTGAGCAAAGGCGCCCGTGGAGCTAATCAACACTACCAGCGCAAGAATCCCGATCAGGTTGCGTTTCATGACATCCTCCTGGGGGCTCCTTGCAGTGGAACCCAAACTGAATTTTTTCTAGCAGACCCTTCAGCGTTTCTTCTGAATACTGGCTGTGACGCTTTGTACTAGAGCAAGCGTCGTGCCAAACCCAAGCCAGGCTGTTTCCAGGCGCCATTCTGCTGCGTTTACAACAAGATGAGTATTACTCGGGTGCGCCGAGGCGCCGCACAGGCCGCTGCTCGGTATCCGATCGGATACCCGTAGTAGCCGCTTGGCTCCGCAGACGCAGGATTTGGCTGGGAAGCGATTGAGGCTACTCCTGCGAACAACCAAAAATCACCGCGCTTGCAACTAAATCAAATGTTAAGGAATTTGCAATGCTGTAGCTCCAGACTAGGGAATCTACGCATCCAACGTCCGCTGGCACTGGCCTCCACCGAGCGCAATGAGGTATCGTTTCCAATCATGAATTCTCGGCTGGCTTGCCTCCTTCTGCTCCTCGCATTGGGTTCCATTATGCTTCACGCTCAAGAAACACCCGCTGACTCGTTGCTGGTGCTCTCAAAGTCCGGCCAGACGCTCGCCGTTGTCGATCCTTCCAGCCTGAAAGCAATTGCGAAGATTCCGGTGGGCAATGATCCCCACGAAGTCATCGCCTCCACGGATGGCAAGACCGCGTACGTCTCCAACTATGGAAGCGGAGCCTACAACACGCTGGCAGTAATCGATCTCGTCGCTCAAAAGCCCTTGCCTGCGATTGACCTCGGCGCGTTGCGCGGCCCGCATGGATTGGACTTTGTCGGCGGCAAGGCGTGGTTCACCGCAGAAGCGGCCAAGGCCATCGGCAGCTATGATCCCGCCACTCAGAAAATCGATTGGATCCTCGGCACCGGCCAGAACCGTACGCACATGATCTACGTTTGGCCCGACCTGAAGCGTATCGTCACCACCAACGTGAGTTCCGGGACCGTGAGCATCATCGAGAAGACGGTCGGCGGTGGTCCAAGTGGTCCGCCACCCGGCAATCCCAACGGGGGAGGCGGTAAGGGAAATCCACCGCCGCGCCGCCCGATGGGTGCGCCCGATGGAGATTGGAATGAGACCGTCGTCCGCGTCGGCAACGGATCGGAAGGGTTTGATGTTTCGCCGGACAGAAAGGAAATCTGGGTGGCCAACGCCCAGGACGGAACCGTGTCCATCGTTGATGATGCGAGCAAGGCGGTGACTCAAACGCTGGCTGCGGACGTGAAGGGCGCCAACCGGCTGAAGTTCACGCCCGACGGCAAGCTGGTGTTCATTTCCTCTCTCGGCGGACCGGACGTGACGGTCATCTACAGCGCTACTCGTAAAACCGTCAAACGCATTCCCGTGGGACACGGAGCGGCGGGCATCCTGATGCAGCCTGACGGCTCGCGTGCGTTTGTCGCGTGTACTCCGGACAGCTACGTGGCGGTCATCGATCTCCATTCGCTGGCAGTCGTCGGCCATATCGAAGCGGGAGAGAACCCCGATGGCCTGGCTTGGGCGACACGCCACTAGGCATGCTACAGTTAGAGCACAAGGCATCCAGGACTGGTCTTACAACCAACCTCGAAAAGTGATCAATATTGCACAGACGCCAACATGGGCGACATGAAATACTCTATACCCGTGACTTTGAATTGCGTTGTGAAATTTTGCTTACGTAACTCAACGCACTTCCCGGTCTGACTCCACCGTTTTTCAAGAGCGTCCTCTGCGACTTCAGCGCGTGATTGGCTGACCCGCCCTGGCACCCTCGAAGGGAGCTACACGCGCGTGAATGTTCATCTAATTAACCCGAGCCATGTCTCGTTCGGTACCGCCGTTATTACTCCCCGCTGGTTGTACGTTTTAGCCGGAGCCACACCCAGATCTTTTGGCGATCCTATTCTGGTCGATGAGACCCTGGCGCTGTTGGATCCCGCAACCATCCATCAAGGCGACGTCGTCGGCATTGGTATCCATACGGGAAATGCACTGCGCGGCTACGAAGTTGGCAGGGACGCTCGCGCCCGTGGGGCTTATGTGGTTTACGGAGGGATTCACGCCACGCTCTATCCCGAAGAGGCTCTTGAGCTCGGCGGAGCCCATGCCGTGGTCAAGGGTGACGGCGACGTTGCCTGGGCGCATGTGCTGGCAGACTGCGTCGGTGGCTCGCCGAAAACCATCTACGATGGGGGCCGGATCGACGCCGACCAGTTTTCCGCGGCGCGCTGGGACTTGATCCCGCGCAAGAGTTATATGTGGGCCTCCGTACAGACGGTGCGCGGCTGTCCCAAGCATTGCTCGTTTTGCTCAGTATGGCGCACCGACGGACAGAAGCCGCGTCAGAGACCAGCCGACGCGGTCGTCGAAGAGATCGTGCAGTTGCGAAGACTCGGGTTCCGCTTCATCGCGCTGGCCGATGACAACTTTTATCCCGTCACCCTGACCGACCTCGAGTTGGCGGGGCGCCAGAAGAACAAGGCGCATCTCGATCAGTTGAAGGCCATACGCGCTGAGCGCTTTGAATTGATGTCGCGCCTGGCGAGGCTTCCCAAGGACACCGTCTTCTACACGCAAATCACCATGGAAGCGGCGGAGGACGACGAATTTCTCGATGCCATGAAGTCGGCGCACATCCTGGGAGCGCTGGTCGGCGTGGAAGCCGTCACCCCGGAAGGATTGAAAGACGTTTACAAGGACTTCAACCTCTCCGGCCAGGCTCTGATTAATCGACTGAAGAACTTCCGCAGCCACGGCATTCACGTTCTAGGCTCGTTCATCTTTGGTCTGCCCAGCGACCGGCCTTCAACTTTCGACGCTACGGCCGCATTGGCGGACGCCGCCGATCTCACGTTTGCACAATTCGTTATCCTGACGCCGTTTCCTGGGACCGTTGATTTCGCAAAGTGGGAGAAGACCGTGGACGTCACTACGGCAAATGTGAACGGCGTCCCACTCACTCGTCGTTGGTTGATTCCGCAGGAGACGCGGCCCAAGTATTTCGGTCTTCATCCCACCATGTCGGCGGATGAAGTGCGGCAGCGCACGCAAGCTGTCTGGGACAAGTTCTACAGCTTCGAGTCCATTTGGAGACGATCGAGTTTCCTGAAATCGCTAAAGGCGCGGGCCGCATTTCTCCTGATTTCCAAGATCTACCGCCAGATGTACGCCGACACCGGGATCACCACCGACAGCGCGCGCATGGCCCGCTCGACGAAGATAGCCAGTTGGCTGGCCAAGCCCTGTCGGCTGCTGTTTGCCGGACGCCCCATGCCGGACCTGGAAGTGCCGCAAGCTCCAGGACTGTATCCCGAACCCGAAATGGCCGGCGACTAGGATTCGTCTAGTCACTCCGTTAAAAAGGCCTCGCATCGCCGCGAGGCCTTTCTTCATTCTCAGATTTTCTCATCACGAACGAATGGGCGCGCCTCGCGAACTAAAGTCCGCTCGGTTGATCGAATATAAACGACTTACCGGCGGGACTGAAGTCGTGCCCTGATACGAAGCCGTTCAGGATGGAGTCTTTCAGAAAGCTGTGAAGCGTTGCTTTCCCCTTTATATCTATGCCGCCAACGCGGCCTGGTATTCCTCGTACGCACCCTTGAAGTCGGTGATGGTGTGATCGCTCTCGAAGTGCCAAATGCGGGTGGCGACTTCATCGATCAAGTCATGATCGTGTGACACCAGCAGCACCGTTCCCTGAAAGCGCTGCAACGCGATGTTCAACGCGTTGATGGATTCCAAATCAAGGTGATTGGTGGGCTCGTCGAAGATGAGAAAGTTGGGTTTCTGCAGCATCAACTTGCAGAACAGCAGACGCGCCGCCTCGCCGCCCGAAAGCACGTCGGTGCGCTTGTTGCCGTCTTCTTTTTGAAATAGCATCTGGCCGAGCAATCCGCGAATTTCCTCATACGCCGCGCCCGGCTCCCACTGATGCAGCCAGTCGGAGACACTCATGCCCGGCTGAATGAGGGACCGATGGTCCTGCGCGAAGTATCCCACCGCCGCCTCGTGTCCCCATACGACCTTGCCGTCATCGATTAGAGGACCCGCATAGCCGCTGGTCTGGCGCAGCTCGGATTCCGGAGTCGTTGGCGAATTGGCCAGGATTGCATTCAGCAGTGTCGTCTTGCCCGCGCCATTGCGTCCCATGAGTGCGATCTTCTCGCCGCGATTGACGCTCGCGGTGAATCCGCGCAAAACGTCGTTGTCGCCGTACGACTTGGTCACGCCGTGCAGTTCAAGCACATGCTTGCCGGAAGGCCGCTTCTGCTCGAACTTCAAAAACGGACGCTGAATATTCGACCTCGCCAGGTCTCCAACCGCCAGGCGCTCTACTTCTTTTCGCCGCGACTGCACCTGGCTGGAACGCGTGCCGGCCGAGAAGCGCGCGATGAACTCGTTCAACTGCGCAATCTTCTTTTCGCGCTGGGCGTTCTGCCCTTCGATCTGCGAGCGGATCTGCGTCTTGGCCAGCACCATCTCGTCGTACGAGCCGGTATAGGTGATGATGGTTTCGTAATCAATGTCGGCGATGTGCGTGCAAATGCTGTTCAGGAAGTGGCGATCGTGCGAAATCACGATCAGCACGCCTTCATAGTTGTTGAGAAATCCCTGCAGCCAGTGGATCGAGTCGAGATCCAGGTGGTTCGTCGGTTCGTCGAGCAGCAACGCCTGCGGATGCCCGAACAATGCCTGCGCCAGCAGCACGCGGACTTTTTGTCCGCCCTGCAACTCGCTCATCGGCCGCTCGTGCAAGTCGTCGGCAATATCCAAACCCTGCAGCAGGATCGAGGCATCAGCCTCAGCGGAGTAGCCGTCTTCCTCGCCTACAATGCCTTCCAGTTCGCCCAGACGCATGCCGTCTTCATCGGTGAACTCGGGCTTGTCGTAAATGATGTCGCGCTCTTCCAGCGCAGCCCACAGGCGCTTATTGCCCATCATGACCGTATCGATCACGCGGAACGCGTCGAAAGCGAACTGGTCCTGGTTCAACACGCCGAATTTCTTGGGACGCACCACCGATCCCTTTTGCGGATCGAGTTCTCCGGTCAACAGCTTCATGAATGTAGACTTCCCAGACCCATTGGGACCCGTAAGGCCGAAGCGTTTCCCAGGGGTAAACGCGGTGGACACATCTTCGAACAACACTTTTGCGCCGTAGCGCATGGAGACTGCACTGACTGAGATCATGATTTGTCTTGGGGACTGCGGGTATTCGCTACAAGGCGGGTCGCAGCTTCTATTAATAGATTAGCATGGCGGCACGAAAGGTTCAGAGAATGTTCGGAGAAGCGGCACTGTTTTGATGGACATGCGCGGAAAAGCAGATTCCCCGCGGGCTGAAGCGCCCGGGGAATGACAAAGATTAATGTGGCTGTACGGCATGGCTGAAGCCATGCCCTTTCAAAACAAGTTCACAATCGATTCTTTCAGCAGCCTGTTCAGTTGTTTGCAGCCAGCCCCAGCGCCTTCAGATAGCCCTGATTGATCCGGCACTGGCTGAATTGAATCTTGTCGAGGAGATCGGCGAAGGCAGCGTTGATGTGCTCCTGTGGCGGACGTTGCGCGAGATGTTTTTCCACTTCGCCGGTGCCACCGGGCAACTTCGCGTAGGCGACGATCTCATCCCAATACACCGGCCTGGCGAACGACACAGGCGACGACACGGCGTCCATCTTCTTATATGGCCAGAACGCCCATCCGATCTGGTTCTTCTCGAGCAGTTCGCGAAATTGCGCGATCCACTCGTCTTTGTTCTCTCCAGATTCACTCATCCAGATGGGCACACGGTACTTGTCGCGGAAGTCAACGTAGGCTTGGATTTCAGACTGCACCGGCGGCATCCAGTATTTGTGAAAGTTGTACATGACATTCGCATCGAACGGAGGCCCGAAGACCTCGAAGTTCGTGTCCCACTGGGCTCCGCCAAGTATGACGATGTGGTTCTTGTCCACCTCGCGGATGCCTGCCACGATGCGACGGTACAGCGGCTCCAACTTGCTGTTGTACTTGCGAAGCTCAGGGAAATGCGGGATCGGCTCGTTGAGCAGGTCATACCCGAGCACCGTCTTCGAGTCGCGATAGTGCGCCGCAATGCGCTTCCAGGTATCGATCGTGAGCTGTTGCGCCTGCGGGCTGTCGTAGATCCACGGATAGCCCCAACTGTCGTCGATGTTGGCCCCGGTCTGGCCTCCCGGAGCGCAGTGCATGTCGATCACGACATACAGTCCGGCTTCGTGCGACCACCCGATCACGCGGTCGAGCCACGTGAAACCCTCAGCGTCATCACTCAGAAAGTATTTGTAGTGGATCGGGATGCGAATCGAATTGAAGCCTGCCCGCTTCAGAAACTGGATGTCATCGCGTGTGACATACCGCTCACGGTAGGCATGCCAGAACCTGTCCGCCGCTTCAGGACCCAACAGTTCGTTGGTCAGCGCTTCGATCTCCCGGGCAGACTGCGGACCATGGTCGAAGTGAAACATGTAGCCTTCCTGCACCAGCCAATTTCCCAGGTTTGTACCGCGCAGCAGCAAGGGGTGTCCCTCGCCATCGACGAGGCGGGTTCCGTCCGTGTGTACAAAGCTGTGCGGCTGGTCGATCGCAACCATTGGCGCCGCGATCTGGGCGAGGAAGACGAGAAACGCGAGAAACGATGCCTTACCAATCAAGCTGCGGCGTGAGCTATTCATAGGTCGAGTCAAGAATAGCTGGAGTGTCGTAGATTTGCGCCGAATTCGTAGCGGCTGCGACGCAAGAAAAAAGCCCGGCGCGTGAGAACCGGGCACTTTGGGCATAAAGTGAAGATCCGCGCAGCGCCACCCAGGAGGTATCGCTACGAGCAACTAGAAATCCCCTATTGTTCTTCCGCTTCATCCTCCGTCTGATAACTTACCGCTCGCCACGTGTTGTCGGGATTGATTGCCGTCATGGCCTTCACCAGGTCCACCGTCTTCGGTCCAAGGTCTTTCTCGTACACCGCGCCGTTCAAGTTGACGACAAACGTCATCACTCCCGAATTGCGATACTCTGCCGGATACGCCACGAACGCGAATCCGCCCGTCATCTTCCCATCTACGATGTAGCTCTTGGCTCCGCCCGGAGCTGCGGCGCCCTGGGCAGTAATGATGCGGTAGAAGTATCCGTGAAACGGATCGGCGTTTTTGGTGTAGCCTTCCGCAGCGGCGTATTTAAACACCGGCCCGATGGGACTCTGTGGCTCGCCCTCGGCTGTCTGCCAGTACAACCCATTTTGCTTGCCATCGTCGCTGACAAACTTCTGCGCGTATTGATGGACCGTGTCGCCATCGTGAAGCTCAGCAAAGTATTCCGCCTGCGCATCCGCCAAAGCCTCGGACACCCGAATCGCCGCCAGTTCGTTGTTTCCAATGCGGCGGTACAGCACCTCTTCCACACCGGCCTTGCTGTCGAAGTACCATTTTCCGGCTGCGCTCTTCTTCAGGGGGACTGGGAACGGCCAGTTCTCCGCGCCCATGAAAAGGGTCTCGTCGCCATTCGTCTCTTTGCCCCAGCGGTTCATTTGCTCGTAGTGCTGGGTGAAGAAATCAGCATTCTTCTGGTCCTGCACCGGATCGCCGGACGAAAGGATCGGCGCAGAGGAGGCGCCGAGCACGGCCTCCATCGCAGACTTGTCGCCCGATTTCACAGCGTCGTAAAGCGCCTTCGATGCATCCGGCATCGCAGCAAACGTCTTCTGTCCGCTCTCCTGCGCCGACGCCGTCACCAGCAACGCAACCGCGGCCATCAACACCATGACTACCGGTCCCACAACTCTATAAATTCCTGTCGTCTTTAACATGTGCAATCTCCATCGCAACAACGTAATTTTCGGATTCCGAACGACAATCTTACGGACCGCCACCGCCTACTTTTTGCGGGCGCCGCCACCAGACGGACGCGATGCCGGGGCTTGACGCGACGCAGCGGCCGGTTTACTTGCTCCCATGCTCTGCTTGCCACGATTGGCGTCGGCGCGCGCATTGCCGCCCTGCTTGTAACCACCCGTGGCACTGGCATTGCTGGTCTGTGGCTTTTGGGCGTAACCACGATCAGCGGCCGCAGCCTTGTTATTGGTGGCTGGACGGGCATTGCTGTTTCCCGCATTCGGCCGGTTAGCATTGTTGGTGTTTCCAGCGCGGTTGTTGCTAGTGTTCCCTACGTTTGCGCGATTGTTAGTGGCAGTGTTGCCCGAACGGTTCTTGTTATTGCTGCCAACATTCACGTCACCGTTGACATTGACGGTATTTCCGCCCTTGTTTACGGTGTTACCGCTGTTGCGATTGCCGCTGTTCTGGTTGCCGCTCCACGCAGCTTTGTTGTTGCTGTTGTAAGGCGTCGGACGATTATTGTTCTTGTAGTAAGAGTTGTTCTGATACCGGTTGTTGCCGTAGAAGGTGTTGCTGCGCGAAACATAGATGTTGTTCTGGTACATCACGTTTCCGCCATGCCAGTTGCAGCCCCAACCTCCGCCGTAATAGCCCCAGCCGCAGCAATGATTATTCATCGACGCGCCGATGGCCATACCGATTCCGAACGAAATGAGGCCGGTTGTCACCAGGGCGGCGGTGCTGTATCCGGGCGGATTATACGGATAGCCGTAAACCACAGTTGGGTTGTAAGTCGGAACGTACACCACCTGCGGATTTGCCTGCTGAATCACGATCGTCTGCGGGCTCTCCTGAACCACCTTGATTTCCTTGCTCGTCTTCAGGTTTCCCGCGTCCTTCGCTTGCTTGCGCAGCTTCTGGATCGCAGCCATGACGTCTTTTTGCTGGTTGTACGCGGCGTCGCCTAACGCGGAGGTCCAGGCCAGGTTCTTCGCCATCTGGTCCAGCACCGTCGGGAACTGGGTCAGGGCCTTAACACTGGGGTCCCAAGGCTGGCCGTCCACCGCCTTCATCAGCGCCTCATCCTTGAGATTGGTGTTATTGACGTAATTGCTGGCCGCCGTCACCTGGTCCGGATAAGTCGCCGCGCCCAGGATCTGCGCGATCAGTTGGTCGGGATAGAGCGCGATCGGAGAGACGATATTTTCGATGTCAGATGCGGTAAGGGGCGCCTGGTCCGACTCCTGGTAAGGAGGCTCGTACATCGGCATGGCGACTGCGTTTGAGGTGGTGGCCAGCAGGACAAGCCCGCTCAACGTGGCCGCTAGAAATTCTCTTATGGTTGTCATGGTACGGTCTCCAATTTGCTTCGCAATCCGAGCCCGGAGGCAGGAAATGGGAAGTTGCTCGGCATTCGACACTCGTTGAACCGATCGGCTGGCGGGCGCGCGAAAACACCGGCTTACTCCAATCGCAACGCCAGTCCCGTCAACGAATCAGCCAATGCTTTCGGGGGTGTTGTTCATAATACTACCTGCGCCAGCGACGGGCAAAGTCAGCCACCGTGTATTCATCGGCTCACTCCCTGCCAGAAATCTATCAGCTCCTCAATTTGGTTCGCTCCCGGATTAAGAGTTACTGACGTTGCGTCTTTAAGAAATTTGTTTACGTTGGACCTAGCCTCATTCGTCACTTGAGTTGTTTCCTCCACGTCGAGCGAATCGCAAAGCACCGCCGCAGCTTTTAGTACCGTATATCCGGCGGCAACTATGCATCCCATGCTGGAAAACAACCGTTCCTCATCACTCCGCATTCCGCCGATGGCAATGAGCCTCCGTCGCGTCCCTGCGTCGTCTTTCTCCACTCTCGTGCGGCGCTGAGCCCCTGCAAAGGTCGCGTGACTTCCGTGGTTAGAGAGGTGTGAAAAAAGGCTGTCTGGACGTACCCTTCCAAGCTTCTTGCGCACTGATGCGGGTCTTAGTTCGTTCCATGCCTTTGATTCATTACCCGACGCCCAAACTTCAGCCCACTTTGGCTGCTGGTGGAACAGTTCTACCTTGTCGAGAATCTCAATGACCGTTCGAGTATGGGCATTTGCCTGCGTGCAGAAGGCACAGCGTGCAAGATGAAAGCCCGCCAAGAGTTCATCCACAGCCCAATAGAGCAAAATCGCATTCGCATTCGATTCAACTCCGTGCAAAACACTCTGTGTTGAATCGTGAAGCATGTCGAGCGTGCTCTGCACGAGAGGTACGAATATCTGCGCAGCGCCCTCTGTCCTCTCTGCCTGTACAGCGTTCTGCAAAGTCAGATTTTCTAAATAAACCCTGGCGTTAGGGAGTCTTCTTTCCACGCGCGCGACCATACGTTTAGCCTTGCGTTTCTCGGCGCTTTCGGGTAGCTCGGCTATAACGCGGTTCAAAAAATCGAAAATCTCCTGCCTGACCAAATCAGCATATTGACGAGCTTCGGGCGTCAACTCGCTGTCACGCCGGACCCGGACCACCTCATTCAAGAGTTCCAATAATTTCCGTGTAATGCTCTTGTTATCAGAAGCGTTGCCAATAGTACGAGACACCAACGCCATCAAATCATCCTTTGTGACAGGCATCTTTAAGCGTCCTCTCTTGTAACTCCTTGGTATCCCTTCAGTATGCCTCATAGCACGTCACCCACTGCACCCGCCGATGCACAGGGCGGCGGCCTGCCCGGCGCGGAGCGAAGCCGGAGCGACGACTCACATGCGCGCCTGAGTTTCGCCTTGCCCGCTTGCCATGCTGAGGCACAGAATCTGAGTGCTATGAACAATTACATTGCCGCGGTTGCATTCGCCCTGTCACTGGTGTCGCTTGGATTTCAGGCCCACAATACTAAGCCTGCACAATTCGACAAATTCATGGTTCCTGCCAACATTTTCCGAATTTGATTACAGGGTTCTGGCTGCTAATCAGCAAATGATTCAGGATTCGATGGTTTTGCACGAAGGAATGTCAGCACCGTTTGTGAGGAAGGTTACCGATGACCATCAGAGGCTGATTGTGAGGGTGGATGTTTCAGAGGAAGACTTGCCGAAGGGCTACGAAGTACGCAAGAAAGCCCTGCTGTTGAAAGCAAAAATGGCTGTCAGTACCGTCGTGATACAGTTCGACTTAGAGACTTAGGATGCTGTGAGCGTTGAATTCATGACGTTCGAGCACCTAGTCAAACACGATAACAAGCCATACGCAGAATACGTCAAGGGTGAGCTGACACTTCACTGACGAGTACCCGCGGGTGGCCCGCATTTGCGTGCAGTTGGCAAATGCGGGAGCGTCTTGACAAGCGTTCGTCCGTCACGTTGACCCGTGACTAACTCGCTTGCTGTTCCCCACTGCTCCTCGTAAACTACCTCACGGAAGGATGAGGGAGAGCTGTTGTCCCACGAGGCGACAGCCGGACACTACCCGTGTTCCCAATAGGTGGTTCGACCTGTGATGGGTCATATTTGTTCTCGCTTTTCCGCTCCTCTCCCCACCAATGCCCCCGTTCAGCAACTAAAAATCTCGCCTAAGTCCTTTATTTTCTATGACTTGACCTATAACTGCTTTGTTTCCACGACTTTGCGCCGAAAATACCTCCTATACTCAACAAAACAAAGATCGAGGAGGGAGGGGGTACCCCGTACAGACCACAGACACAGGTACACTGTGTCGTGATGTTCTCGACACCTTCAGGACTCTCATGCTGACTGAACGCCTGTATTACAACGATTCCTCGCTGCTCGAGTTCGACGCCACCGTGACCGCCGTTGAAGAGCAGGGCGATCAAGCTCTCGTTTCCTTGGATCGCTCAGCTTTCTATCCCACCAGCGGCGGCCAGAACTTCGACACCGGCGAGATCTTTGGGATTGCCAACGGCTCCCGCGTACGGGTCATCGACGTTCAGGAGCAGGAGCAGACCGGCGACATTTTGCACCTTATTGACTGCCCTCCCGGTTGGCTGCGGGCCGGCGTACCTGTTCGCGGCGAAGTCGATGCTGGCCGCCGCCGCGATCACATGCAGCAGCACTCCGGACAACACGTGCTCTCCGCTGCGTTCGAACGGCTCTACAGCTTTGCCACCGTTTCTTTCCACATGGGCGAAGACACCTGCACCATTGATCTCGCCACCGAAGCCATCAACTCCAAACAACTGGAATCGACCGAAAGGCTGGCGAACGAAGTCATCGCTGAAGATCGTCTAGTCGAGATTCGTTTTGCCACGCCCGAGGAAGCACGCGGCATGGGAGTGCGCAAAATCCCGCCCGCCGTCAGGGAGAAGTTACGACTCATTGATATTCGCGACTTTGACCTGAATGCTTGCGGTGGTACCCACGTCCGCAGCACCGGGCAAATCGGCGCAATTCTGGTGCGCAAAACCGAGAAGGTGAAACAGGGTGTGCGGGTGGAATTCGTCTGCGGACTGCGCGCCGTCAGCATCGCGCGCCGCGATTTTCAAATCCTCACCGACGCAGCCTCAGTTTTTTCGACCCATCCGTGGGAATTGCCGCAACAGGCACGCAAGTCGCTCGACGAAATCAAGAGCGCGCAGAAGGCACAGCACCGCCTACTGGAGGAAGTCGCAGAATTGCAAGCGGCGAACCTGCTTCGAACGGCCGAGCAACGGCCCAGCGGCAGCGGCCAAACGGTGGTCGTCCAATTCTTCCCCGAACGCGACCTTAGCTTCATCAAGATGCTCGCGCAGAAACTCACACGTCTGGGCAAGGCTGTTGTGTTCGTTGGTTGCGGCGGTGCACAACCGTCGCTAGTCTTCGCTCAGACCCCCGGCCTGCCCAACGACATGGGCGCACTCATGAAAGAAACCTTGCAGAAGCTGGGAACCCGAGGCGGAGGCAATCGCGACATGGCGCAAGGCGGAACGCCGGATGCGGCCAGCGCCGAACAAGCTCTCCGACAGGCCGCCAGCACGATAGAGCCGATGTGATTTCCAGGCAATACGAACGACTCCTATGACCGAGATGGACAAACCTCGATTCCGCGTCTTTGCCACGAGTGATATTGGTAGCGCCGCGATCGCCCGCCTGCGGGAGCGCGGGTACGAGGTCGAGGTGTATCCGAACCCTGAGCCGCCACCTAAGAGCGTGATCCTCGAGAAGGTCCGAGAAGGAGTTGACGGCCTGATTACGACACTGCGCGACAAGATCGACGCAGAGGTATTCGAGGCTGGTAATGGCACGCTGAAGTGCGTGGCGCAGTATGCCGTGGGGGTCGATAACATCGATCGCGCCGCCGCCAGTCGCAATAAGATTCCGTTTACCAATACGCCTGACGTTCTTACCGAGGCGACGGCGGAGTTCGCATTCTTTGCGCTGGCAGCACTGGCACGGCGGATGTGGACGGCGGAAAAGCTGGTCCGCGACGACCAGTGGAACTACTGGCATCCCTATCTGCCGTTTCTCGGCGACGAGATGACCGGCAAAACGATTGCCATCATCGGAACCGGACGCATCGGCCAGGCGATGGCGAAGAAGTGCACCGGCTTCGATATGAACATCCTGTGCTATCACCCGCAGCGGCACGACGATCAATTTATCTCGGACCTGCAGTCGGTGATGGACCTGCGTTACAGCACGGGATTGCAGCGCGAGCGCACGAAAGTGCAGTACATCTCACTGGAAGATGCGCTGCGCCGGGCCGACTTCGTGAGCATTCATGTTCCACTGGTGCGTGAAGGCGAGGGCAGCAATCCGACCTATCATCTGTTCAACGAGACGAGGTTGCGATGGATGAAGCCGACGGCGTACCTGGTCAACACCGCACGCGGTACGGTGATGGACGAGGCGGCGCTGGTTCGGGCCCTGAAAGAAAATTGGATTGCTGGAGCCGCACTCGATGTGTACGAGACCGAGCCGCTACCGCCGAACTCGCCATTGCGGGATCCCGAGATCGAAGATCGCTGCCGACTGTACCCGCACTTTGCCAGTGCAGGACGTACGACGCGGCTGTCAGTCGATCCCAACCGAGGCATGGCTGGACGTTGTGTGCAGGGTTTGATCGACGTGCTGGAAGGGAATTATGGCGGCGACATCCAGAAGATGACCTTCGTGGTCAATAAGGAGGCGTTCCGATAAGGCGGTTGGATGCTGCGGTAATGGGCGGACAAGCATTTCACCACGGAGGCACGGAGAACACGGAGAGTTTGAGGCAAGAGCAGCCCACCGCGACGCATAATCTCGGGGAAGAAAAAGCAAACGTGAAGAGAAGTATTCCCACCCTTTCGCAAAGAGCGCGAAAGGATGGGGCACCCAAAAGTCTAGAAAGGCCGGTCAACTCGTGCTACTTGGCTACTAGCGCCGAAACCATGGAGTCGAAGATCTTGACACCGTCGGTCATGCCGAGTTCGGGTTCGCTGGCGCGTTCGGGGTGCGGCATCATGCCTAAGACATTGCGGCCTGCGTTGCAGATGCCCGCGATATTCTCGATCGAGCCATTGGGATTGGCGTCTGCGGTCACTTCACCAGTCGGCGTGACGTAGCGGAAGATGATGCGGTCCTGGTCTTTCAGCTCTGCGAGCGTTTGGTCGTCGCAGAAATAATTGCCTTCCATGTGACCGATGGGAATCTGCAGCATTTCGCCCTTGGTCAGATTCTGCGTGTACGGCGTGCCGGTGTTCTCCACGCGGATGTAAACGGGTTTGCAGATGTACTTCAGTCCGGCGTTGCGCATCAGCGCTCCGGGAAGCAGACCGGATTCGCAGAGGATTTGGAAGCCGTTGCAGATCCCAAGCACAAGCCCACCGTCTGCGGCGAATTTGCGGACGGATTCCATCACGGGCGAGAACTTGGCGATTGCTCCGGTGCGCAGGTAATCGCCGTAGGCAAAGCCACCGGGAACGATAATCGCGTCACATCCCTGCAGGTCCGGTGAGTCGTGCCAGAGAAAGGTCACGGGCTGTTTGGACACTTCCGAGATGGTCCAATAAGCGTCGTGATCGCAATTGGAACCGGGGAAGATGATGACGCCAAATTTCATTGCCGTGCGCTCCAGGAGGGGGTTTCGCACCCAGTGTAGCATGGGTGCAGCGGCCTGCCGGCCGGGTCCGCATCCAACGAGCTATGCAGTTTTCCAGACACATCCAGATCACGGGCGGCGCGCTGTGGAAGTGGCTGGTTGCGCAAGTTATTGACTCGATTTGCGTCGGATTGCTGTGGTGGGTGGGACTCAGCTACCTGCACGTGACATGGGCCCCGTTCTGGGCAGTGCTGGCTGGCTTGTTTCAGTTCATCCCGCATTTTGGGCCGGTTCTGACGTTCATCGGACCCGCTGTTGCCGCGCTGATTGATGGCGGATTTGAGAGTTTCTTCTGGGTGCTTGGACTTTACGCTGCGATCATCGTCGTGGACGGCCTGATTCTGCAGCCGCTCATCATGCGGCGAACCGCGAAGGTGCCCATCTGGGCATCGCTGGTCGTCCCGATTGTGCTGAGTTTGATGATTGGATTCTGGGGACTACTGATCGCCGCTCCGCTGCTGGCGATCATCTTTGCGTATCGGGCGGCGGCGAAACGGACGGCTCGCGGGACGGCGCCTCGGCAGACACCTCCGGACCAGGAGATCACCGGAGGCGTGCTGTTGTCACCTGAAGAGCAGGCTGCCGGTTCTGAAAAGTCGGACTAGTTTTAGGCGTCGAAGGCAAATCCAAGAATGTAATGCCAAAGTTGCAAACCGAAGTCCCTCAGAGGCTAAAGCCTGAATTCAGTACGGCCGCGCAACGGCACGGCTGAAGCCGTGCCCTTTCAAGGCTCGGTGTGGCTCCACGTCAATTGTGAGGCCGGTATGGTGGTCCTGATTTCCACACCCTGCCGCGAATACAATGAACTATCACCCGCGAGGCCGCTGACCAACAATGTCGCAGCAATTTGTACATCTTCACTTGCACACGGATTTCTCCATGCTCGACGGCGCTTGCGAAATCGGCAAGCTCGTCAATCGCGTAAAAGAACTCGACATGCCCGCCGTCGCCATGACGGACCACGGCAATATCTTCGGCGCAGTGGAATTCGCCAACGCCGCGAAGGACGCCGGAGTGAAGCCGATTCTGGGTTGCGAGTTGTATGTCTGCAAGAAAGAAGACCACCGTGCTGCGCCAGAGGGCGACAGTTACAACCACCTGATCGTGTTGGCCGAGAACGACGACGGCTATCGCAACCTGGTGAAGGTGGTTTCCGAGGCCTCGTTGCACGGGTTTTATTACAAGCCGCGAGTCAGCAAGAAGTTTCTAGAGGAACACTCCAAGGGTTTGATCGCGCTGTCTGGATGCCTCAAGGGCGAAGTGGCCGAGGAACTCACCTTCGATCATTACGACAAGGCGCGCGCAGCTGCGGCGACCTATCAGGACATTTTTGGCAAAGGGAATTTTTTCCTCGAGATCCAGAACCAGGGGCTTCCGGAAGAGCACCGCATCCAGAACAACCTGTTAAAGCTGGAGCAGGACCTCGGCATCCCGATGGTTGCCACGAACGACAGCCACTACCTGTGCGAGGACGATGCGCACGCGCAGGACGTAATGGTTTGCATCCAGACCGGCAAATCGATCAACGACACCAACCGGTTGAAGTTCGCCAACAACCAGTTTTTCGTGAAGAGCTTCCCGGAGATGCAGAAGGAATTTCTGGGTTATGAGCAGTTCCTAAATCGCACGCTGGAGATTGCAGAGCGTTGCAACACCAAGCTGGAGAAAGTGCACGACCCGTTTCCCCAGTTCGAGGTTCCATCGGGGTACTCGATCCCGGATTATTTCGAGCACGTTACGCGCGAAGGTTTCGCACAACGCCTGAACCTGCTGCGCGAATTGCAGGCACAGGGTCGGCTGAAACATTTGCTGGAAGACTACGAGCAGCGTCTGGCGCGCGAGATCGGGATCATCCGCCAGATGCAGTTTGCGGGATATTTTCTGATCGTGTGGGATTTCATCCGCTACGCCAGGGAACACAACATTCCTGTGGGCCCGGGACGCGGATCGGCGGCAGGCGCACTGGTGGCCTACGCGCTGCGCATCACCGACATCGATCCCCTGCAGAATGAATTGCTGTTCGAGCGCTTCCTGAACCCCGAGCGCGTCAGCCTGCCCGACATCGATATCGACTTTTGCATGAATCGGCGTGGCGAGGTCATTAATTATGTGACGCAGAAGTACGGCCGCGATCAGGTGGCGCAGATCATCACCTTTGGCACCATGGCCTGCAAAGCCGCTATCAAAGACTCGGGCCGCGCCATGGACATTCCGTATTCCGAGGTCGAGCGCATCGTGAAGATGGTGCCTCCGACCCTGAACATCACCATCGACCAGGCGCTCAAAGATTCGCCCTCCATGGCCACGGCCTATGAAACCGAACCGCAAGTCAAGGAACTGATCGACACCGCGAAGCGGTTGGAAGGCCTGGTGCGCAATTCGGGAGTGCACGCCGCGGGAGTCGTGATCTCGCCACAACCGCTCACCGATCTGGTCCCGCTGCATCGCACCAAGAACGACGAAATCGTGACCGCCTACGACATGAAGGCGATCGAAAAGCTTGGCCTGTTGAAGATGGACTTCCTGGGGCTCACAACCCTGACGATCATCGACGACGCGCTGCGGCTGATCGAGCAGGTGCGTGGAGAGAAACTGGATCTGCCGACGCTAGCGCTCGACGATGCCGAGACCTACGAGAAAGTTTTTCACACGGGGCTTACGTCGGGCGTGTTCCAGTTTGAATCGCATGGAATGCGCGACGTGCTGCGGCGCTACAAGCCCACGGCGGTCGAAGACCTCACGGCATTGAATGCGCTGTATCGTCCCGGCCCGATCCAGGGTGGCATGATCGATGACTTCATCGATCGCAAATGGGGCCGCAAGAAGATTGAGTACGAACTGCCTGAATTGGAAACGATGCTCAAGGAGACGCTTGGCGTCATCGTGTACCAGGAACAGGTCATGCAAATCGCGAACCGACTGGCGGGCTATTCACTCGGTGAGGCCGATCTACTGCGACGGGCCATGGGCAAGAAAGACGCCGACGAGATGGCCAAGCAGCGGCAGCGTTTCGTGAAGGGCGCGCTTGATCGCGGATTCCCGCAAAAGAAAGTCGAGAAGATCTTCGACCTGATGGAACAGTTCGCCGGGTACGGATTCAATAAGTCCCATTCGGCTGCGTACGCGCTGCTGGCGTACCACACGGCGTACATGAAGACGCACTACCCGGTGGAGTTCATGGCCGCGCTGCTGACGTCGGTGTCGGGCAGCACGGACGACGTGGTGAAGTACATCAACGAATGCCGCGAGATGGGCATCGCGGTTGAGCCTCCGGACGTGAACGTTAGCGATGCCTATTTCACTCCACATGGCGAGGCGATACGGTTTGGGCTGGCGGCGGTCAAGAATGTCGGACACAACGCGATTGAGTCGATCGTGCTGGCACGCAAGGAAATCGGCGCGTTCAAGTCGATTTTCCAGTTCTGCGAAAAAGTTGACCTGCGGCTGCTGAACAAGCGTGTGATCGAATCGCTGGTGAAAAGCGGTGCCATGGATTCCATGGGGCGCCGCTCGCAACTCATGGCCGTGATCGACACCGCCATGGAACATGCACAAAAATCGCAACGGGACGCCGCCATGGGACAGCACGGCCTGTTTGGCGTGTTTGCGGAGGACAAGACCGCGCAGACGGAGAAGCCGCTGCCCAACATACCCGATTGGGATGAACATCAGCGGCTGTCGGCGGAGAAAGAAATCCTGGGGTTTTTCATCACCGGACACCCACTGGAGAAGTACCAAGACAAACTGCTCGACTTCAGTGCACTGACGACGGAGGAACTTGCACAACTGAAATCCTCGACCGGCAGAGACGAGGTTCTCGTGGGAGGCATTCTAAAGGCAGTGCGGGTGTCGAAGTCGAAAAAGGGCGATCTCTACGCCCAGGGACGGCTGGAAGACATGAACGGCTCGGTCGACATTCTGTGCTTCTCGGAGTCGTTCAAGCGGCTGACCGAAAAGTTGAAGCTGGATGTTCCCGTGCTGGTGAAGGGAAGCGTTCGCGTGGAAGAGGGATCGAACGCGAAGCTGATGGTCAGCGACATTACTCCACTGGAGCAGGCCGAGCCCAAGCTGGCGCGCAGCTTGCGAATTATGATCCCGCTGGAGACTGCATCAACCGGCACCATCGATGCGCTGCAAACGCTGTGCGCCGAGCGCAAAGGCGCGGCCAAGATACTGTTCGACCTGGAGCGCAAGGGCGACTTCACCGTGGTGATGGAGGTGGAAGGCTATAATGTGTTGCCGGACCGGTCATTCATCAGAAGCGTTGAAGAATTGTGCGGGCGAGGCAGCGTCCGGATCATCGATTAACCGCCACGAGTGAGACAAGATAAACCTATGGAAGTCGCTTCCAACGCGCAGTCGGAACTGCAACACGTCGAAGAACAGATTGAGCGGCTGCAGAGTGCTGCCGGGGACAATCAGGAAGCCCTTAAGCAGTTGGAGGGGCTGCATCAGCGCGTGGAAGCGCTGCGCCGCCAGATCTCTGGGAAGTTGACGCCCTGGGAGCGCACCGAATTGGCTCGGCATCCCGTGCGTCCCTACCCTCTCGACTACGTGGAGCGCATCTTCCCCGATTTTAGCGAGATTCACGGAGACCGCGGTTTTGGCGACGATCCTGCGATGATCTGCGGGATGGCGCGTTTTCATGGGCGCGAAGTCGCGGTGCTGGGCACGCAGAAGGGCCGTGACACCAAGCAGCGCGTGTATCGCAATTTCGGCCAGCCTAATCCGGAGGGATATCGCAAGGCGCTGCGCTTCATGAAGTTCGCGGAGAAGTGGCAGCGTCCAGTCATCGCCCTGATCGACGTTGTCGGAGCTTATCCCGGACTGGGTGCGGAAGAGCGAGGGCAGGCAGAGGCGATCGCACACAACCTTCGCGACATGGCCCGGCTGAGAGTCCCGTTCATCGCTGCGATTACTGGCGAAGGCGGGAGCGGAGGGGCGCTGGCCATCGCCGTGGCGGATCGCGTCCTGATGCAGGAGAACAGTATTTATTCGGTAATCTCGCCCGAGGGGTGCGCGTCGATTATGTGGCGCGACTCCGCCAAGAAAGATATTGCCGCAGCCGCACTGCGAATCACGGCGAAAGATAACTTTGAGATGGGCTTCTGCGATGAGGTAATTCCCGAGCCTCCGGGCGGCGCACATCACGACTACGACACAGCCGCTGCCGCCCTGGCTGAAGCGCTGGACCGGCACCTGGGCGAACTGGAGAAGATGTCCACGCAAGACATGTTGGACGCGCGGTACAAGAAGTTCCGCAACATGGCGCAGTACTACGAGACGGTGTAGCTGGCGGGAAGTCGTCCTTCGGGACGTGCCGGGAGGCGCCGAATCAGAACCCTCAGTGTCTTTCCAGTACCCCGGTTTGCATTTGCGCAATTCCCCCTGGTCGACAGCTGCCCTATAATAGATGCACTCTCCCTCCGCCGACGTAGCAGAGTGGGGAACCAAGATCAGGGGTATTGATGGCAACAACTGAAATTGCAGTACACGGCTCAGTCCATGCGGCTGACCGCGCGCCCATTGTCAACGACCTCAGCATCCAGGTAGCAACCGCAAACGGGTCAGGATCGCAGAGCGCCAACTCTATCCTGCTGCGCTCGATCTTTCAGATGGGTGTCCCCGTCTCCGGCAAGAACTTGTTCCCGTCCAACATCGCCGGCCTGCCGACCTGGTACACCATTCGTGCCAGCAAGAAGGGTTACATCGCCCGCAAGAAGGAAATCGATTTCGTGGTGGCGATGAATCCCGAAACTGCGCGCGAGGATGTGATGGCGCTGACTCCGGGCGCCGCCGTTCTCTACGACGAGCCGCTGAAGCTGAACGAACTACGCTCCGATCTGGTTTTCTATTCGGCGCCGTTCGACAAGATCGTGGCTACGGTTTGCCCTGAAGCCAAGCTGCGCAAGCTGGTCAAGAACATGATCTACGTCGGGGTGATGGCGCAACTGCTGAACCTCGACATGATCGAGGTGGAGAAAGCGCTGCGCAAGCAGTTTGCCAAGAAGGTGAAGGCCGCCGATCTCAACTGGAATGCCGCCAAGGCAGGATACGATTACGCTGCAACGTCGTTGACCAAGGCCGATCCATTCATCATCGAGCGCATGGACAAGACTGCAGGAATGATCATCGTTGACGGCAATTCTGCCGCAGCCATGGGCACCATGTTTGCCGGGGTCACGGTGGTGACGTGGTATCCGATCACACCCTCTTCGTCGCTTGTCGAATCCCTCATCGAGTACATGAAGGCTTACCGCGTGGGCGCTGATGGGAAAGCCACTTTTGCCATCGTCCAAGCCGAGGACGAGCTTGCTGCCATCGGCATGGTTTTGGGCGCTGGATGGGCTGGCGCGCGCTCCATGACGGCGACGGCCGGACCGGGAATTTCGCTAATGGCGGAGTTTGCGGGGCTGGGATACTACGTGGAAATCCCGGGGGTGATCTGGGATGTGCAGCGCGTGGGGCCATCCACCGGACTGCCAACCCGCACCTCGCAGGGTGACATTGAGTTTGTAGCCAAGCTCTCGCATGGCGACACCATCCATCCCATGCTGTTGCCGAGTTCGGTCGCGGAATGTTTCTCGATGGCGAGCGAAGCCTTCAACCTGGCCGAGCAACTGCAGACGCCCGTGTTCGTCATGTCGGACCTCGACCTTGGCATGAACAACTGGATGTCGGAGCCGTTTGAATATCCGAAGGAGCCGATCAATCGCGGAAAGGTTCTTACCAAGGAAGACCTTGACCGGATGGGGGGATTCGCGCGCTACAAGGATGTGGACGGGGATGGTGTTGGCTATCGCACATTGCCGGGCACCGACCATCCGCAAGCAGCGTGGTTCGCTCGCGGCAGCGGACATAACGAGAAGTCGCAATACAGCGAGCGCCCCGACGATTATCAGAACAATCTCGACCGCCTGCGGCACAAGTTTGAGAACGCGCGCAATTCAGTTCCCAAGCCGGAGCTGGTTAGGAACGACGGAAATGACATTGGCATCATCGCGTATGGCACTTCCCATCACGCGCTGGTCGAGACGCTCGATCAATTGCAGAGCGAGCATGGCGTCCACGCCGATTACCTGCGCCTGCGGGCCTATCCGTTTACCAGCGGAGTTCACGAGTTCATTGTCAAACACAAGCGGGTTTACATCGTGGACCAGAACCGTGACGGCCAGATGTTTCAACTGTTGAAACTGGATATCCCGGCGGAAGAAGTGGTTCGACTGCGCAGTGTGCGCCACTACAACGGGCTGCCGCTGGATGCGCGCTCCGTTACCGATGAGATCGTGTCCCAGGAGGGCAAATAGATGGCGACCACAGCCGCACCACAACCCAAGACCAATCGCGTCGGACTCACCGTGCTCGACTATCGCGGTGGCAAGACCACGCTGTGCGCCGGCTGCGGACACAATGCGATCTCTGAGCGCATCATCGATGCTTTTTATGACATGGGCATTCAGCCGGAGCGGGTAGCCAAAATGTCGGGCATCGGTTGCTCGTCGAAGAGCCCGGCATATTTCATGGGCCGCTCGCATAGTTTCAACTCCGTTCACGGGCGCATGCCGTCGGTGACCACGGGAGCGGTGCTGGCCAATTCGAAGCTGGTTGCGCTGGGCGTCAGTGGAGACGGGGACACGGCTTCGATCGGCATTGGGCAGTTTGTCCACCTGATGCGCCGCAATCTGCCGCTGATCTACATCATCGAAGACAACGGGGTGTATGGCCTGACGAAGGGCCAGTTTTCGGCTACGGCTAATCTGGGTTCGAAACTCAAGACCGGCGTGATCAACGATCTGCCTCCGATTGATACCTGTGCGCTGGCGATCTCGCTGGGAGCGACGTTTGTGGGTCGATCGTTCTCTGGTGACAAGCGCCAACTGCACACCATGCTAAAGGCGGCCCTGTCACACCGCGGCACGGTGATGATTGACGTGGTATCGCCGTGCGTTACGTTTAACGATCATGAGGGTTCGACGAAGTCGTACAAGTACATGAAGGATCACGAAGAACCGCTGCACGATTTGAACTTCGTCCCTGCATTCAATGAGATCGATGTCGAGTACGACGAAGGCTCAAGCGTCAACGTGACCATGCATGATGGTTCGTCGCTGCGTTTGCGCAAACTGGAGGAAGACTACGATCCGACCAACAAGATCGCGGCCGTCAAGCGGCTGATGGAGTCCCACGAAGCCGACGAAGTGCTGACCGGCGTGTTCTACCTGAACACCAAGGCTCCGAATTTCATCGACATGCTCAACATGACGGACGAGCCGCTGGCCACCTTGCCGGAGAGCGTTACGCGTCCTTCGCGCAAAGTGCTGGAAGAGTGCATGGAAGAGCTTCGGTAACTGAAGACAACCGAATATGAATAAGGCCCTCGAGCGCGGAGGGCCTTTTGTATTGTGAGCTGAATGCTAGCTCAGCGTCGCCATGTCGATCACGAAGCGGTACTTCACATCGCTCTTCAACATGCGCTCGTAAGCCTCATTGATCTTCTGGATGGGGATGATCTCGATGTCGGAAACAATGTTGTGTTTTGCGCAGAAGTCGAGCATCTCCTGGGTTTCGGGCAGACCGCCGATCATGGACCCCGCGAACTGACGTCGCTTAGGAATCAGGCTGAATGCAGCAACCGGCACCGGCTTCTCGGGTGCACCGACCAGTACCATGGTTGCGTCGCGCTTCAGCAGATTCAGATAGATATTCAAGTCGTGGTCGGCTGAGACCGTGTCCAGAATCAGGTCGAAGCTGTTGACGTGTTTTTCCAGTTGAGACGCGTCCTTGGTATGAACGATTTCATGGGCGCCCAATCGTTTGGCGTCGTCGACCTTGTGGGCCGAGGTAGTGAATAGCACCACGTGCGCTCCCATGGCGTGGGCGAGCTTCAGTCCCATGTGGCCGAGTCCGCCGAGTCCGACGATTCCGACCTTCTGCCCCTTGCCGACTTTCCAGTGCCGCAGCGGCGAGTAGGTGGTGATGCCGGCGCAGAGCAACGGAGCTGCGGCGGCCAAGTCGAGGTTGGCGGGAATCCGCAAGACAAACTTCTCATCGACGACGATCGACTTGGAGTAGCCGCCGTAGGTCATACCGCCGAGATGCTTGTCCTCGCTGTTATAGGTGAATGTCGGGACGTTTTCGCAGTAGTTTTCCAGTCCCTCCTTACAGCTTGCGCAGTGACCGCAGGAGTCGACCAGACACCCGACGCCTGCCAGATCGCCCTCTTTGAACTTCTTGACGTGGGACCCCACTTTGCTGACGCGGCCGACAATTTCGTGACCGGGAACCACGGGATACGTCGTGTTCGTCCATTCATTGCGGGCGGTGTGCAGATCGGAGTGGCAGACGCCACAGTACAGGATTTCGATCTGTACGTCCTGCGGGCCGGGATCGCGGCGTTCGACGTAAAAAGGCGCTAACGGAGTAGTGGCGGAATGGGCTGCGTAAGCCGCGCTTTTGAAGGTATTGGCAACTTTGTTTGACGGTGCGACTTCCAAATCAGTGCTTGGCATTCGTTAATTCCTCGCGTTTGATGTCCCGAGGTTGAAAACCGCGGGGGGCTCAATCAGAAAGTGATTTGCGGATTAGGCGAGCTGTCATATTGATGCACGATGACCGTGTTTCGGCGCACAGATGGGAGCGATAGGGCCGTTTGCTTCGCCAATTCACGAAGAAGTGATGCGACTACCACTCTAGCCGTCTCGTGGGGGCTGCGGTAAGATGGCGTTTATGGCCAAGCCTGTTGTCCAGTTTGAAGTTGCCTGCCCCTGCTGTGGCGCATTGCTGAAGATCGATGCCGATTCCAAAGCGGTGATCGCGCACACACCCAAAGCTGTCCCCAAGACGTTTGAAGACATTGAGGCAGCGGCGCAAGCCATGAAAGAACGCGACAGCCGCAAGGAGTCGATATTCCGCCAGTCCGTGGAGGCGCAAAAGAACTCATCGGACCTGCTGGAAAAGAAGTTCCAGGAAGCGGTGCGCAAGGCCAAGGAAACTCCTGACACGGGCAAGAAGCCGCTGCGGGATTTCGATCTCGACTAAGCGCGAATTCATCTCAACGATAAAGGGCGAACAGGATCACGGGTGGCTGGCAGCGTGTCGAATACGCCTTCACGTCCATTGCTGCTAGGTCATCGAGGGCTGCGGATGCGCGGCCTGCGGCGGATTACATCCACCGCTCCCACCGAAAACTCCGTTGCTGCATTTGAGCACGCGATATCGCAGGGATGCGACGGCTTTGAGTTCGACGTGCGTCACACCCGTGACGCCCGCAATGTGCTATGGCATGATCCAGAATTCAACGGCAGGGAAATCGCTGCGACAGATTTTGCTGAGTTAACTGCTCGCGACGGAAGTCGCCTTGCGTGTCTGGAAGAAGTTCTGCAGCAGTTCGGCCACCGTGCGTATCTCGACATTGAAGTGAAGGGGGCTGGTGGCGAGGAGCGAATCGTGGCTGCGCTGAAGCAGAATCCCCCTCAGCGTGCCTACATCGTGTCGTCGTTTCTGCCGCAGGTGTTGCTGCGAGTGCATGATCTCGACGAGCAGATTCCGCTGGGATATATCTGTGAGCACGTCGCCATGGCGGATCGATGGCGGGAGCTGCCAATCAAGGTATTTCTCCCGCGACACGATCTGGTGCGACCGCAGCAGGTTGAAGATGCGCACGGGAGTGGGATACAGGTCATGACATGGACAGTGAACTCTCGCCAACGCATGCGAGAGCTCTCAAGTTGGGGCGTGGACGGACTGATCTCCGATGATCCGCAACTGTTGTTACGCACCCTCGGCGCTGGTCGGGTGCGCGAATAGCGGAAATCACGTCGCCTCATTTACATTGGTTGCGATGGCAACAACAGGTGAACGATTCGAGCGCGCCGTGTCCATCATGGCGCGGCTGCGGGGGCCAGGCGGGTGTCCGTGGGACCGCGAGCAGACCTTCGACACGATCAAGCCCTACACGCTGGAAGAAGCCTACGAGGTCATCGAAGCTATCGACGCGCGCGATTGGCCGGAGCTCACTGGCGAACTCGGCGATCTGTTGCTGCAGGTCCTCTTCTATTCGCAGATGGCGGCCGAGGAGCAACGCTTCTCCATCGACGACGTGCTCGATCGGCTCTCGAACAAACTGGTTGACCGGCACCCGCATGTGTTCGGAGAGGTGAAGGCGGAGACATCGGGCGAGGTGCTGCGCAACTGGCAGGCGCTGAAAGCCGAGGAAAAGAAGAAGCGCCAGCAGGATTCAGGAGACGATGCCAATGCGGTCAAGGCCGGCCATCCCGAGTCGGTCCTGCATGGCATCTCGTCGGCCATGCCTTCGTTGATGGCGGCCTACAAAATCAGCTCACGCGCGGCGCAGGTGGGGTTTGACTGGCCCAACATCGAAGCCCTCTTCGACAAGCTCAAAGAAGAAACGGATGAGCTGCGCAAGAATTTGGAGGAGTATCCGGAGCCCGGCCCGCAGCCCGTAGGGGCGTCTTCCACGGCCAGCGCGCGCGGAGTGAAGGTGCCTGAGGAGTTGCAGGCGCGGTTGGAAGATGAAGTGGGTGACCTGCTGTTTGTGCTGGTGAACGTGGCTCGCTACCTGGCGCTGGATCCCGAGTCAGCGCTTCGCAAGACGAATCGCAAGTTCCGCCGGCGCTTTGAATACCTAGAAGACAAGCTGCGCGAGCAGGGCTGCAAGCCGGCGGACGCATCGCTCGATGAAATGGAGTCGCTGTGGCAGGAGTCGAAGCAGCAGGAGAAGCCGTGACCGTGGACACCCTCGCGTTGCGGAACTGCACCACTCTGGAAGGGTTTCGCGCCTGCGTCGCGCTGCAGCAGGAAGTTTGGGGCTTCAGCGACGCAGAGCTCGTACCCTTGCGCATTTTTTCGCTGGCTCCGAAAATTGGCGGACATGTGGTTGGAGCATGGGATGGCGAGACCCTGGTCGGTTTTGCAATGGCCATTCCGGGAAACCGCAATGGACATCCCTACCTGCATTCGCACATGGTAGCCGTGAAAGAGGGCCATCGTAATACCGGACTCGGACGCAAGATCAAGCTGTTTCAGCGCGAAGATGCCCTTACACAAGGCTATGAGTTGATGGAGTGGACATTCGATCCGCTCGAAATCAAGAACGCGTACTTCAATCTTGAGCGGCTGGGCGCAATCGCGAGGCGCTATAACGTGAACCAGTACGGAATCACGAATTCGCCGCTGCAGGGACTTCTCCCAACCGACCGCCTGGTCGCGGAATGGTGGATGACGTCGCGCCGGGTGCAGACAGTTTTGTCGAGTGGTCATCATCCGCCGATTAATGCGGAAGAAAAAGTCGAAGTGCCGGCCAAGATTTACCACTGGAAGTCCGACCCGGCGATGCGTTCGAACGCGGTCCAGGTTCAGTCGCGGAACCGGGAACTATTCCAATCTGCATTTTCCCGCGGGCTGTCGTGTCTCGGTTATGAGCGTGACGCCGAAGGAAATGGCTGCTTTCAACTCGGCTGCTGGGAAGAGAACTTGTCGTATGCACAAAATTCGTAGCCCAAGACAGGACGCATGAAGATCGAAGCGATTACTCTCCGGGAGCTACAGATTCCGCTGGTGCATTTCTTCGAAACGAGTTTTGGGCGCACCTACAACCGCCGCGTTCTGTTGCTGACACTGCACTGCGACGGTCTTGACGGCTGGGGTGAGTGCGTCGCGGGCGAGGATCCATACTACTCCGAGGAATACATCGACTGCGCGTGGGATGTGATCGTCCGCTACCTCGGACCGTCGCTGCTAGGAAAGACACTGAGCGCAGGACGCGAGGTGCCGTCTTTGTTGGCCAAGGTACGTGAGCATCGCATGGCCAAGGGTGCCCTGGAGAACGCGGTATGGGATGCCGAGGCGCAGGAGAAGGAAATTCCACTGTGGAAACTGCTGAATGGTACGCGGCGCGAAATCGCATGCGGCGTCAGTATCGGCATCCAGGATTCACACGAGCAGTTACTGCAGAAGATCGAGACAGAACTTGCGGCGGGTTACCAACGCATAAAACTGAAGGTAAAACATGGGTGGGACGTGGACATACTGGAGAAGGTGCGGGCGCGTTGGCCGGACATTCTACTAAGCTGCGACGCAAATTCCGCATACACGCTTGCGGACCTCGATCATCTGAAAACGTTTGACCAGTTCAAGCTGCTGATGATCGAGCAGCCGCTGTGGAGCGATGACTTCTACTTCCATGCGCGGTTGCAGAAGCAAGTCCAGACCGCAATTTGCCTGGATGAAGCGATTCGCAGCTCGCGTGACGCCGAGGCTGCACTGGAACTTGGGGCGTGCCGAATCGTGAACATTAAAGTCGGGCGGATCGGCGGATTCACGGATGCGATCGCGGTGCACGACGTGGCGCAACGGTTCGGCGTGCCAGTGTGGTGCGGCGGCATGCTGGAGTCGGGGATAGGCCGCTCGCATAACGTCGCGCTTTCGACGTTGCCCAACTTCACGCTGCCGGGGGACGTGTCGGCGTCGAAGCGCTATTGGAAGGAAGACATCATCGAACCCGAGGTTGAAGTTTCGCCGCAGGGAACCATCACGATCACCGACACGCCGGGCCGCGGGTATGAGCTGCGTCAGGACTTGATCGAAAGCCTGACGGTGCGAAAGGAAACGCTTCGGGTGGCGTCGCGTTAAATGCAACGCAAAGTCATTGCCGAACTGCTGGACGACGATCTGGGAACTCCCGAAGAGATCGCCAAGTCGCTGGTGGATTTGCGGCATATCAACAACTGGTTCGGCGGAACAGCCACTACCACGTTGCTGCTGCGACGCATAGCTCAAGAAACTGGCCAAACCAAGCTCTCGCTATTGGAAATTGGGGCGGGTCTCGGCGATGTACCGCTCGAGGCGCGCCGTGCTCTGGCGAAAGACGGCATCACTCTGCGAGTCACGCTGCTGGATCGGCTGGGGTCGCATCTGCCCAGCGATGGGGTGCCGGCGGTCGCGTGCGACGCATTGCACCTGCCGTTTTGCGATGACGCATTCGACGTCGTCAGTTGTTCGCTATTCGCGCATCATTTTGAGCCGGAAACGCTACCTCTCCTGGCAGAAGAAGCTGTGCGCGTCGCGCGGCGGGCCGTCCTTATTAACGACTTAATTCGCAGCCGGCTGCATCTTGGCTTGGTTTACCTGGGGCTTCCCCTATTCGCGAGCCGGATTACCTGGCACGATGCGCCCGCTTCCGTGCTGCGGGCTTACACGGTGGATGAGATGCAATTCATGCTGGCCAAATTGCCGTCACGACAACTGGAAATCTCCCGATATTACCTCTACCGCATGGGCGTACTCTTGTGGAAATGAAGCGGGCTGAGTTCGATGTTGCGGTGATCGGTGGCGGTCCGGCGGGTACGTCGGCGGCCATCAGCGGAGCGCGATTTGGGGCCAAGGTCGCGCTCTTCGAAGCCGGCGAGTTTCCGCGACACAAGGTCTGCGGCGAGTTCGTTTCTGCTGAGTCGCTCGATGTCCTGCGCGATCTGCTGCGAAGGACGCCCGATGCCGAATCGCTTTTACAATCCGCACCAGTGATCGATCGCACGCGCTTGCTACTTGGCGATCGTGTCATTGAAGCGAAGGTATTACCGGGCGCCCTTAGCATTCCGCGCTACGCGATGGATTCGTTCTTGTGGCAAGTCGCAAGCCAGGCAGGCGTCGACGCCCGATCGAGTTGTGAAGTCCGAGCGGTTCGCGGTGACGGGCCATTTACCCTCGACACCGCTGAGGGCGAAATCTCCGCCAAGTCGGTAATCGTCGCTACCGGCCGGTGGTCGAAGTTCAAGGCCCCAACGCCCGTTCCGAACGGGCCTAAGTGGATCGGAGTGAAAGCGCACTATCGCGAGAGCAATCCGGCACGCTCGACCGACCTGTATTTTTTTGAACTGGGATACTGTGGAGTGCAACCAGTAGCGGACGACGTCGTCAACGCTTGCGCGATGGTGCGATCCGACCGTGCCAGAACACTGGACGAAGTGCTGGCATTGCACCCCTCTCTTGCCGAACGCAGCCGCAACTGGCAGGCGGTCATGGAGCCAGTGACTACCGCGCCGCTTATCTATCTCGCGCCTCAGCCGGTCAGGGACAACATGATATTCGTCGGGGATGCTGCGGCGTTCATCGATCCGTTCGTGGGCGACGGAATCTCAATTGCCTTGCGCAGCGGCCGCCTGGCCGCGATGGATCTGCGCGCCGTTTTCGCTGGAACTGGCTCATTGGATTCGGCACTAGTGGGCTACGAAGCTGACTACGCGCGGCAGTTCGCTCCGCTGATCGCGGCAGCCTCAAGGATTCGAGGAGTGCTTTCGTGGCCGGCGCCAGCCCGGATGGTGGCCTTTGAATTATTGCGCGTTCCGGGTCTGATGCCTTATGTAATCCGCAGGACGCGGCGCGCCGCGTGAGTTCGGACTTACCGAATCACCAAAACTTCCCGAATGTTGTCACGCCCCAGGAAGAATTTGATCGAGTTGTAGTCGTGAAACAGGTTCTCGACGTGCCGGTTGTTGAAGATCCGCTGCAGCTTATAGGGGCTGGCGGGCTGCATTTCGATGGTGTCTTTGGCTGCGATGTTGTAGCGGTAGAAAGGCGCTTCGGGTCCGGCGTCCTTGGTGTGGAACAGAGAGAACAGGATCGCGCTGGGCTTCATCGCGACGTGGATGCGCTCAATCACCGGTTTCACCAGAGCCTCGGGCAGATAGTCGGCAAGGTCCCAGAACATGACGGCGTCGAACTCCTGCCGTTCGAAGCACAGATTTTCACGCAGGAAACGGTCGACGTCGATCGTCTTTTGACCTTCGGTATTGGGCACGATGAGGGACTTATCAGAAGCGAGACGTAGCACGTCTTCCTGGTGAAAACGATGCCCAAGCCCTATGAAGAAGGTAATGTTGGCAGGCGAAGTGGACCCGAGATCGAGGACGTTAAGTCCCTCTTCCCGCGCCATCCACTTGATGAACTCGCCGAAGCCGGTGGAGCGGCGCTGCACCCGCTCGCCGGGCACGACTCCGTCTTCAGAGCCACGATGGCCGGACCCGCCGAAAATCCTGTTGAACATGCTGGGAGACACTGCGATTCATTGTAAGGGTAGCGCGAAGCGAGCGCCAATTTCCTGCGATCTTAGTGGGAAGCGATTTTGGTGAGAAAAATGGGGGGACGCTACGTGCGCGTCCCGCAAGAGTCTGAGGTGCGGATCAGAATTTCTTTGGTTCCAGCAGTGAACCCTGGGCTGCTGGCGAGGCAACTGGCGCTGGCGCGGCGACGGTAGCGGGGGCAGCAACGACTGCTGGTGGCTTCGGCTCGAGTCGTGGTGCAGGTTCGGCTTTCTGAATGTCGATCGAGCCTTTGAAAAAAGCGCCGTCTTCAATGGCGACGCGCGCGGTCGAGATATCTCCTGTCAACGATGCGCTCTTGCGCAATTCGACACGGTCACTGGCATGGATGTTGCCGTCGACCCGTCCGTGCACGATCACGTTGCGAGCTTCGATGTTGGCATGCACCCGCCCGTTCGGTCCAACGGTGAGGCTTTGGCCGCGAAGGGAGATCGAGCCTTCCACCTCGCCATCAACATAAAGGTCCTCGCTACCCGACAACTCGCCCTTCACCACAACCGATTTCCCGATAGTCGCGACGTCCACGCTACGCGGCGCGTCGGTGCGAACGGGTTCGGCGGCCCGAGCTACGGGCGGAGGCGGAGTGTAAGCCGCCTTGGGTGCGGACTGCTCAGGTGCGGGTGTCGAGGATTCATCTTCCTTGCGTGTTGCTTTCCACATAAGTCATAACTCCGTGAAGCATTTAGCACGAAGGCGTCGCTGTCATCGGGACTTTGCTAAGTGCCTTGAAACCACTCCCAAGAGGATACAGAAGGAATTGCATTGCGGCCAACCCTTTTCCACAGGATATGACTTCAGGAGTGACTCCGGCGCCACCGCCGGCGGCCTGTCGCAGCGGAACGGACCGTCCGCACAGAGAGATTTGCTCCCTTATAATTGAGGGTCTCGCAAGTCTCACACCGCAGCGGCACCGGTTGCGGCACTCCTGCCTGAGCAATGGCCCGTGTGCCCGAAACTGGGGCGCAAATCCAACGGTGCGAGACGAGGAATCATACCCATGACTCAGATTGAACTCATTCTTGCCCGTGAAATTCTGGATTCCCGTGGAAACCCCACGGTCGAAGCCGATGTCATTCTCGAAAGCGGCGCCCGTGGCCGCGCTGCCGTACCCAGTGGAGCATCTACTGGCGAGCACGAAGCCGTCGAGTTGCGCGATGGCGACAAGAGCCGCTACGTCGGCAAGGGGGTCTTGAAAGCCGTCGACAATGTGAATGAGATCATTGCTCCCGAACTCGAGGGCCTGGATGCCAGCGATCAGCGCGAGCTCGATACCGCCATGTGCGAGCTGGATGGAACTGCTAACAAGGGCAATCTGGGAGCCAATGCGATCCTTGCAGTCTCGATGGCCGCGTCACGTGCCATGGCCGACCATTTGGGCGTCGAACTGTACCAATACCTCGGTGGATTCACTGCCAGCCTGTTGCCCACGCCGATGATGAACATCCTCAATGGTGGAGCCCATGCCGACAGCAATGTTGACTTCCAGGAGTTCATGGCGATGCCGGTGGGCGCACCTTCGTTCAGCGAAGCGCTGCGCTGGGGAGTGGAGACCTTCCACACCCTGAAAGGCGTGCTCAAGAAGAAGGGCTACAACACGGCGGTAGGCGACGAAGGTGGATTCGCTCCGTCCTTGAAGTCCAACACGGAAGCCATCGAGGTCATACTCGAAGCCATTACGCAGGCGGGATTCAAGCCCGGTGAGCAGATCGCCATCGCACTCGATCCGGCGGCCAGCGAGTTTTATGACGCGGACAAAAAGAAATACGTCTTTAAGAAGTCCGACAAAAGCGAGCATTCCAGCGAAGAAATGGTTGCGTTCTGGGCTGACTGGGCGCGGCAGTATCCAATCGTGTCCCTGGAAGACGGATTGGCCGAGAACGACTGGGAGGGTTGGGCGAGACTGACGGCGGAGCTGGGCAACAAGATCCAACTCGTGGGCGATGACATTTTCGTCACCAACATCGAGATCTTCCAGCGCGGTATCGATTCCGGCGTAGCGAACTCGATCCTGATCAAGCTCAACCAAATTGGCTCGGTCAGCGAGACCATCGACGCGATCAACCTGGCGCGTGAGAACGGATACACCGCCGTGATCTCACACCGCTCGGGCGAAACCGAGGACACCTTCATCGCCGATTTGGCGGTGGCCACCGGAGCAGGCCAAATCAAGACCGGTTCGGCATCGCGTACCGACCGCATTGCCAAGTACAACCAGTTGCTGCGAATCGAGGAAGAGTTGGGTGCGGCTGCACGTTTCAACGGGCTGAAGGCGCTGAACTATCACGGAGACCTGACCAAGAAGGCAAAAGCGTAATGCGTCCGAAGCCGCTGGTTCTCATTATTCTGGACGGCTGGGGCTATCCCCCACCGTCCGCGGTTGATCGGCACCCGTTGTTATAATCAGACACCATGCGAGCGTCCGAAATCATATTCGCCGTTGAAGAAGCGGCCGAGGGTGGGTATATTGCTCAAGCCATTGGACATCCTATCTTCACCGAAGCCGAGACAGTGAGCGAGTTGCGTGAAATGGTGCGCGATGCGGTGCGCTGTCATTTTGAAGCGGATGCGCTCCCGTCCGTCATTCGACTTTAATTTAAAAGCGAAGTTCCTCCACTAACTGCTAGTTGCTAATTGCTAGGTGCCAATGCGACCAAAACCTCTCCTTCTTATCATCCTGGACGGTTGGGGCTATGCCCCACCGTCCCCTGCCAATGCCATTTCATTGGCCCGCAAGCCAAATTACGACAAGTTGCTGGCGGAGTTTCCCAACACGCTGATCCACACCAGTGGCCGCTATGTCGGACTGCCGACGGGACAAATGGGTAACAGCGAAGTCGGTCATCTGAATATTGGCGCGGGCCGGGTGGTGTATATGGACATCACCAAGATCGACCTGATGATCGAGAACGGAGAGTTCGAGAAGAACCCCGTGCTGGTTGATGCCATGATCCAGGCACGGACCGGAGAACGTCGCCTGCATCTGCTTGGACTGTTGTCGGACGGAGGGGTCCATTCTCACCAGAACCATCTTTACGCCCTGCTGCGTATGGCCAAGCTGAATGGTGTGGAGCGGGTGTTTGTGCACTGCTTCATGGATGGACGCGACACGCTGCCCACCAACGGCGCCAAGTACATCGAGCAGTTGCAGCAGAAGATGCGCGAATACCATATTGGCAAGATCGCCAGCGTGAGCGGGCGCTACTACGCCATGGACCGCGACAAGAAATGGGACCGCGAAAAATTGGCGTTCGACGCCATGGTGTTTGGTACAGGTGAAGGCGGCAGTTACTTCGACGCGGTGCAGGGCGTCAAGGAATCCTATAACGACAATGTCACCGACGAGTTCATCATGCCGTTTGTGGTCGCGGACGGTCGCGGCGAACCCGTGGGCGCCATTCGTGATGGCGATGTCTGCATCAATTTCAACTATCGTGCGGATCGCGCGCGGCAAATCACGCGTTGCCTGGCGCGTAACAGCCACTTCACTCCGCAGGACGGCGCCGAGCTCGAAGGCGCAGCGGAACTCGACGCCATTATTCCACGTAACCGCGTTCCCAAAGACCTGACATACATTTGCATGACTCGTTACGACAAGCACTTCACGTTGCCGGTGGTTTCGCCGCCGGAATCGCTGGGCAACATCCTGGCCAACGTGATGGCCAACGTCAACATGCGTAACCTGCGAGTGGCCGAGACGGAGAAGTATGCGCACGTGACGTACTTCTTCAACGGCGGCATCGAGAAGCCATTTCCCGGGGAAGACCGGGTCATGGTGCAGTCGCCCAAGGTCGCGACCTACGATCTGAAGCCGGAGATGTCGGCGCAAGGCGTCGCCGATGCGGTGGTGAAAGCCATCGAAGACAAGACGTTCGATGTGATGGTCGTGAACTTCGCCAATGCGGACATGGTGGGACACTCAGGCAAGATTCCGCCGACCATCGTTGCGGTGGAGACGGTGGACGGCTGCCTGGGGCAGATCCGTGCAGCTCTGAAGCGTGCCGGAGGAGCGATGATTGTCACCGCCGATCATGGCAACGCCGAGCAGATGATCGATCCCGAGACGGGAGGCCCACAGACCGCGCACACCACCAATCCCGTGCCGTTCATCGTCGCCGCCGAGCATGCGGTGACGCCGGCGAACTTCAAGGGCGATGGGCGGCGCTTCACCTTGAAACCCGACGGCGCTCTGCAGGATATCGCGCCGACCATGTTGGGCATTCTCGGCGTCGCTCAGCCCACGGAAATGACGGGTCACGATTTGCGCGTGGTACTGACTGAAGACGCAAAGTGAAACTTCTAATTGCGCTGTATCACCGCTTCCATCCCTGGATCGCGCCGCAGTGGTTCTCGCAGCGGCTGCGCGCTGATTTTCCGCAACTCGAAGTCGTGCAGCTTCCCGATTACGAGCGCATCAGCGAAGAAATCGTTGATGCCGATCTGGCGATTGCATGGTCGCTGCGGGGCGACCAGATTATGGCGGCGAAAAAGCTGCGCTGGGTACACTCCACTGCGGCGGCGGTTCATGGGCTGATGACTCCGGAACTGCAAGGCAGCGACATTGTTGTGACCAACGCTCGTGCCGTACACGGACCGGTTGTGGCCGAGCACGCGATGGCGCTGGTCTTCGCAATGGCCAAGCGGTTACCAGAAGCGGCAGGATTCCAGGCGCAACGACATTGGGCGCAACAGGAGATTTGCGAAACCGCGCCGCGTCCACGTGAATTAAAAGACGCGACGATAGTGATCGTCGGGTTCGGCTCGATTGGTACGTCGCTCGCCAAATTGGCCAGGGCTTTGGGTATGCGCGTCATCGGCGTGCGCGAGCATCCGGAGAAGGGAAGCGAACTGGCCGACGCGATGTATGGTTTCGATGATCTCAATCGTGCGCTCAGTGAGGGAGATTTCCTGGTGTTGGCGACTCCGGTCACCGACAAAACGCGACACCTCATGAATGCGGAACGCCTGGAGCATCTCAAATCCGATGCATATCTAATCAATGTCGGTCGCGGCGTCTTGATTGACGAAGATGCCCTTCAGCACGCGCTGCGATCCAACCATTTCGCCGGCGCCGCGCTCGACGTGGCCTCCGAAGAGCCGCTGCCGCCCGGTTCTCCATTGTGGACGATGGACAACGTCTTCATCACTCCGCACACGGCCGGGTTTGCCGAAAAGATGTGGGAGCGGCATTACGTCGCGTATAAGGAGAACCTGCGACGCTATCTGGCCGGCGAACCGCTGTTGTGGACGGTGGACAAGCAGGCAGGGTATTGAACCCGCGCGGCTCTAGGCGACCGGAACTGTGAAGTGAAACACCGACCCGCTGCCGATTTGTGAGGTCAGTCCGATGGTTCCTCCGTGGGCCTCGACAATGGCCTTCGAGATGGAGAGTCCCATGCCGGTGCCCTGCACCCGGTAGCGCTGGTCCCGCCCGCGATAGAACTTTTCAAACACCAGGGATTGTTCGAGGTCGTCGATGCCTTGGCCATGATCGGCGACACTGATTTCCATCATCTTGCCGCGGGCCTCGGCGCTAACCGTGATCGGCGTGTCTTCGGGCGAGTATTTGGCGGCGTTTTCCAGTAAGTGGATCAGCACTTCCGCAATGCGCTCTAGATCGACCCGCACTTCGGGTAGAGAGTCTGGAACGTGGAGCCGCAATTCATGTTTACACAAAACCTGCCGGGACTTTTCCAATGCAACTTCGACGATTTCGGACACTGGGCATGGAGCTATATGCAACTCGACGCTCTGGGCATCGAGTTGTGCCATTTCCGCTGCCTCTCCCACCAGCCGGTTCAGCCGGTCGGTCTCTTCGTCGATCACATCCAGCAAATCCCGGCGTCCCGCGTCGTCGATGTTGGCGGAAGACAAGAGCGTTGACACCGATGCCTTGATCGAAGTCAACGGAGTACGAAACTCGTGGGTGACGCTGTCGAGGATTGCGGTGCGCAACTTCTCGCTCTCCCGCGTCGCCTCCGTCCGCGAAAGAGTCTCGACGGCACCCGCGCGCTCAATCGAAATTGCAATCAGGCTGCCCACTGCTTCCAAAGTTTCGCGGGAGAGGGAGGCACCTTCCATGCCAATGCTGCCTACCGGGCGAACTCCAATGCGCAAAGGTACGATGCAAATCTGTTGTTCCGGATGGATGAGCAGTTCACCGCGCTGCGTGACTGCTCGTAGCTCGTCATCGCTCAGTTCCGGATGCTCAATTCCGGTGCGGTACACCTCGTTGCGCTTTGGCAGGAACATGGCCGCTGCCGTCAGCCCGAAAGCGTCTTTGACAAATTGAGGGATGGAATTATTTAGTTCCAGTACATTCTCGGTGGCAAGCAACTGCTGGCTCAGGGAGTACAGGCGCTCGACTTCCTTGCGGCGACGGGTGGCATTTTCGGCCTCACGGCGCGCGCGCTCCGACAGTCGGCTGGCCAAAATGGCGCTCACCAAGAACGCCAGCAGTGCAATCCAATTCTGCGGGTCGGAGATGGTAAACGTATGGACTGGTGGCAGGAAATAGTAATTGAAGACCAGTGTCGCGACGATGGCGGTGGTCGTAGCAACGGGGAGCCCCCAGCGGGACGCGACGAAGAGCACCACCAGCAAAAAGGTCAACGCGACAGTCGTAGGGTTGACTGGCAGACGGGTAAAAACCCACACCAGGAGGGCGATCGAACTCAAAGCAATAACATAGCGATAGCCGAGCTTCTTTGCCGTGCCGAGCCAGTCGTGCTCTGTCTTGCCGGAAGTCACGTTGTTTGCGGGACTCACGTCTGGATTGTACCGAATCGACAATTTCAAGTGGCTGCCGCAGAATAGGGGCACATGCAGAAGACCCCAGAGCAATGGCTGGAGGAGACTGCCCCCGAGAAGAAGGGGGGCGTCTTCAAGTTATTCCTCGGATACGCTCCTGGGGTTGGCAAGACCTACGCCATGCTGAGCGAGGCCATCCGCCGCCAGAGTCGCGGTGAGGATGTAGTGATTGGCGTGGTCGAGACTCATGGGCGCAAGGCCACCGCCGACCTTGCTGGCCGTCTCGAGACGGTGCCGCGCAAGAAGATCGATTACAAGGGAACCCTTTTTGAGGAAATGGATGTCGACGCCATCATCGCGCGCAACCCTCAAGTCGTGCTGATCGATGAACTGGCCCACACCAACATTGAGGGCAGCAAGCATCCCAAGCGATACGAAGACGTGTTCGAGATCCTCGACGCCAAAATCGACGTCCTATCGACGATGAACATACAGCACCTGGAGAGCGTGACTCCCATGGTGCACAAGATCACCGGAGTGCTGGTGCGCGAGACCGTCCCTGACTGGGTGCTGAAGCGGGTGGACGAGATCGTGATGTCGGACCTGACGCCGGAGGCGCTGCAGAAGCGCATGCGGCGCGGCGACATCTATCCCATGGAACGAGTGGATCGGGCGCTGGGCAATTTCTTCCGTCCCAGCAACCTGATTGCGTTGCGCGAGATTGCATTACGGAATGTAGCGCAGGTCGTCGATCGCAGCCTGGAGCCGTATCTCGACAAGGAAGCTACCTTCGGGCGAAGCGTCAACGTCGCCGAACGCATCGGTGTGGGAGTCAGTTCCAATCCTGCGGCCCAGTACCTGATCGCTCGCGGAGCGCGGATGGCGCAGGGCATTGGCGGAGAACTATACGTCGTTTACGTCGATACTGGCGCTGACGACGACAACCCCGAACGGCAGCGGTCTCTGGAAGCGAACCTGCGGTTTGCCGAGAACCTCGGAGCGCAAATCGTCAAGATGAAGGGGAAAAGGGTCGCGGACATGCTGGCTGAGTTTGTGCGCGAGAAGCACATTACGCAAGTTATCTTTGGACACTCGGCAACCAGCGGATTGCGACGCTACCTGTTCCTCTCGGCAGTGCATCGCTTCTTGCTGAACGCTCCTGATGTGGACGTACACATCGTGAAGCAGCAGGCCGACTAATGCACACGCGACCGCACATCCTGGTGGTAGACGACGAGCCGCAGATTACGCGTGTGCTGCGCACCAGCCTCGGCGCGCAGGGTTATGAGATTCGCGTGGCAAACGACGGTGAAACCGCACTCGAGATCGTCAAGGATTTCGTTCCCGACCTGGTCATCACCGATCTGGCGATGCCACGAATGAATGGGATCGAGTTATGCCGGCAACTGCGCAAGATTTCGCAGGTTCCGATCATCGTGTTGTCGGTTCGCGGCGAGGAACGCAGTAAGGTTGAGGCACTCGATTCCGGGGCCGATGACTACGTTACCAAGCCGTTTGGCAGCGGGGAATTGCTGGCCCGCATTCGTGCTGCCTTGCGCCGTTCGCCTCCGATTGAAAATGCCGCCCAAACCCTGATCGAAGACGGAGACTTTCGCATCGATCTCGATGGGCACTCGGTTGCGGTGGCAGGCAAGGAAGTAAAGCTCACTCCCAAAGAATTCGACGTACTGGTGTACATGGCGCAGCATCCCAACAAGGTGTTGACCCATCGGGCGATCCTCAACGCCGTGTGGGGCAGCAACAACGTGGAACAAAACGAATACCTCCGCGTCTTCGTTGGACAGTTGCGCAAAAAGCTGGAGCCCGACGCCAGCTCGCCCAGGTACATCCTGACCGAGCCGTGGGTGGGATACCGCTTCGAGCCCGGGGAGTAGCGGCGTCCCCACTCTTCGTTCTAGCCACACACCCATTCCATCTGATATTTTCTCTGAACTTCTTCTTGCATCAGCTTGAGTATCAGAATGGCTGACCTAAGAACTACTAAGCGCGCGGATAGCACAAGTTACGATCGCTGGCACGCCGTTACGGCTGGATTTCTGGGCTGGACGCTCGACGCCTTTGACTTCTTCGTCGTCATTTTTCTGTTCGACGTCCTGGCGCAACATTTTCATGTAAGCAAGGGCGCCATCGTTCTGTCGGTTACCGGAACGCTGGCCATGCGTCCTTTTGGCGCACTGTTTTTTGGCATGATGGCCGACCGCTACGGACGGAGGCGTCCGCTGATGGCGAACGTCATCTTTTTCTCCGCAATCGAACTACTGTGCGGCTTCGCTCCGAACTTCACCGTGTTCTTTATCCTGCGCTTGTTGTTCGGAATCGGCATGGGCGGCGAGTGGGGCGTTGGTGCATCACTGGCCATGGAGCACGCTCCTGTGAAATGGCGCGGGGTGCTCTCGGGAATCCTGCAGAGCGGCTACTCGTGCGGGTATCTACTGGCGGCAGTCGCCGCGCGCGTAGTGTTGCCCAATCTAGGTTGGCGGGCGATGTTCTGGGTTGGCGGCCTTCCGGCGTTGCTCGCACTGTACATCCGGACCAAAGTGCCGGAATCAGAAGCGTGGCAGCAGCATAAGGTGGCACGGGTGATCGATGGCCCCAAAATCGCCATGCAACATAAGCGACTGGTGCTGTACATGGTCGCGTTGATGTTTCTGATGAACTGCCTTTCGCATGGCACGCAGGATCTGTATCCGGACTTCCTCAAACACGGACACGGAATTGCCCCAAACACGGTCGCCTACATCACGATCTTCCAGAACATCGGCGCGCTGACGGGGGCAGTCCTGTTCGGTCTGCTATCGGAACGGATCGGTCGTCGCTATGGCATGCTGGCGGCGCTCACTTTATCGCTCCTGATCATGCCGGTGTGGGCGTTTGGCGGGACGGTCATGGTGCTGACACTCGCCGCCTTTGTCATGCAAATGGGAGTGCAAGGGGCGTGGGGAATCATTCCTGTGCATCTAAACGAACTCTCGCCCAACGCGGTGCGGGGCCTGCTTCCAGGATTCACGTATCAGATTGGCATCCTGCTGGCAGCTTCGACGCCGACCATTGAATTCGCGATGCGCGACCGGCTGGGTTATCCGTGGGCGCTGACAACGTTTGAGTTAGTGGTGATGGCCGGACTCGCGTTGCTGCTGATCTTCGGAAGGGAGAACCACGGCAAGAGTTTCCTGCTGCACAGCCACAATTGAGGATTGCCACGAAGGAAAGAGCTTGGAGCGGGAGACGGGAATCGAACCCGCGACCAACAGCTTGGGAAGCTGTGACTCTACCACTGAGTTACTCCCGCTCAGACCGACTGCATGAGTTTAACACCGCCGCAAAACCACCCGCAATTTGCAGAGCGCCGTCCTCATCCAGCGCCGATCAGGAACCCATTTCGATCGCCCGGCAAACCACCTTCGCGACAATTAAAAATCCGCCTGTAAATTTGCCTCCCACGCTGTGGGGTGATCGACTTGGTACCGGGGAGTGCTTGATTCACCAACAATTGCTGTTGACTCTGCACGCCCCTGAACTATGATGTTTCAAACATTTCCCGATGATTCTGTTTCGGGGACGTTCATCGTGCAAACATCATTCACAACCCGCGCCGTGGTGGAACTCACGGGGATCAGCCCACGCCAGTTGCAGTGGTGGGACGAGCGCGGCATCGTGGTACCGGCGCGCGAAGGCCACATGCGCGTCTATACCCTCGATGACCTGGCCGAAGTGGCCGTTATTTGCGAACTGCGCGAGCGCGGTTTTTCGCTGCAGAAGATTCGCCGAGTCATCCGCTTTCTGCAAAAGGAACTCGGCAAGCGGTTGGTGGAGACGGTACGCGCGGCGTCCGAGTATCACCTGCTTACCGATGGGCGGCACATTTTCCTTGAGGATTCAGCGCGGGGCGTAGTCGATCTGCTGAAAAACGCGCGCCAGCCGATGCTGACGGTCTGTTTGAGCGACACGCTGGAGCGGATTCAGGACCGGGTGAATGGCTGTAAAAAGCGCAACGCTTCTGCCCGGCATCTTAAGCAGCAGCGGCGCAAGGCTTCATGAAACGCTGCGAAACCGGTTTACCGGTTAAGGAGGGCACGTGATCGGAGAACTGAGCATCTTGAGCGAATGGATCCCCGAACAAATGGAGCCTGGAACCATTTTCGTCCTGGAGAACGCGGGCGATGTGGGTGATAAAGAGGATCCCTACTGGGCAGTGCTCTCCTGCCCGAAGTGCGGCCAACTTGGGCTCATCACGCGCAAGCAGGTTGCAGGCTTGGTGCCCGTGATCTGTGGCTCGGACAAGTGTCCGGCGCAGTTTTTTATACGCGATGAACAGATCGTATTGAGGAAGGCCAGCTAGACGGCCGATTGTTAACGAGCATTGTCGTCGAACGCAGCCCTGCGCCTGTAGAGGGTTGAGTTCGCGGTCGAGATTGAGTGCGCGAGGCACGACTTCGGTCGTGCCTTTCTGTTTGGCTAGAACCATCCCTGGCCCAGGATTGGCGCAGGGACAAAGGTCAAGGCGAGAAGCAGCACGGGTACTAGAGACATCACCCGCCGCGTGTTATCCAGACCTGGCCAGGCAGGCACGGGTGGATGCCGCCAGCCGGTAACCCCGAGGATCGCGGCCCACACCAACCATCCAATCCAGAAGGATGACAAAAGCGCAAGAACGCCAACCGACACACGACTCACCCATTTGTGCGCGCGAGGAGCAACTGCATAGATAATGTGCCCCCCATCGAGTTGCCCGCCGGGGAGCAGGTTCAGTGCCGTGGCAAACATTCCCACCCAGGCTGCAACCGCTATCGGATGTAAGGAGAGGCTGCCAAGAGGCACAGCGGTCGCCGATGAAGACTTCACCATCCAATGGGCAACATGGAAGACAACGGGGAAGCCAATTCCCAGGCTGTCCACACCGATGACAGGCGCCATATTCTTGGACATCGCCAAGCCCACCAGCAGGAGTGGGAACGCAACCAGGAAGCCCGCAATCGGTCCCGCTACTCCAATGTCGAACAGCGCATAGCGGGAACGGATCGGCGACTTAATGCGAATGAAGGCGCCCATGGTGCCGATGAGGGTGGGGGCCGGAATGAAAAACGGGAGCGTTGCGTTGACCCCGTATTTCTCGCAGAGGATAAAGTGCCCAAACTCATGCGCCAGCAGAATTGCCATGAGCGCGACCGAGAAGGGAATACCGAGCAGAAGTCTGCTGGGCTGCTGCCAGATCCACAGTGGGTGAAACAGCGGCATGTATCCGTCGCCCAGCGTGAAGGCCGGAAGACCCCGGCGGAAATTGTCATTGAGCTGGGCGCCGACAATCAGCGTGGTTAGCATGGTCAGCAGCAATAACAATAAATGCAGCCAGTAAGGACGAGTCTTGCGGTGGGTTACAACATAGGCTTCGGGATACGCAGGGACCTCGTAGGTGAAAGGAATGGGCTGGGACGGTTCTGACATCGTCTACTTCGACCGTGCAAGTGCGGCACCGATGAGGTGCGACTGATCTGGTTCCGTTGGCCCACTCAAACACAAGAGCATGGATGCGCGCCGAGTTGAACCGCAGATTCTCGCCATCGCTACTCGATGGACTGCAATTCTTTGCCGGGCTTGAAGCGTACGGCTTTCCCGGGGGGAATGTTGACTTCCGCCCCGGTGCGGGGGTTGCGTCCGATCCCGGTCTTGCGGGGACGAACGGTGAACACCCCAAAGCCCCGAAGCTCGATGCGGTCGCCCTTGGCGAGCGCCTTCTTCATGCTTTCAAAGACAGTCTCGACCGCCATTTCGGCCTTGGTTTTGGTGACGCCAGTCTTGGTGACAACTTCGTTAATCAGATCCAGTTTGATCACAAGTGGCTCCGCTCTGTGCTTTTCCCGGGAACGGCTCAACCCGAGCGCTGGTGCGATTCTACCCGACCTTGGCAATTCCGGTAAGTCTTAGTTTGTGCTGGAGTTAGAAAAATTTGAGGTTACGGGTGGTGGGCCCTCACCCATTGTCAACCGAGGCTGCGATTCCGTAAGATAACCTCACCGTTCCACGAATCCACGAACGAGTCGGCCAACCCGCCGCAGCCAGGAGTTCCATGCCCATAATGAGTGACCGCTGGATCCGAAAAATGGCCGTCGAGCACGACATGATCAGCCCCTTTTCGGAAAAGCAGGTCCGCGAAGGAGTTATCTCTTACGGTCTATCAAGCTACGGATACGACCTTCGGGTCGCCGACGAATTCAAGATTTTCACCAACGTGAACAGCACCATCGTGGACCCCAAAAAATTCGACGAGCGCTCGTTCGTCAGCCTGGAATCGGATGTCTGCATCGTGCCCCCGAATTCGTTCGCCCTGGCCCGATCGGTGGAATACTTCAAGATTCCGCGCGACGTCCTCACCATCTGCGTCGGTAAATCGACTTATGCGCGCTGCGGGATCATCGTCAACGTCACCCCGTTTGAGCCGGAGTGGGAGGGCTTCGTGACGCTGGAAATTTCCAACACAACGCCGCTGCCTGCCCGCATCTACGCGAATGAGGGGCTTTGCCAGATTCTGTTTTTCCTCGGTAACGAACCTTGCGAAGTCAGTTACAAAGACAAGAAGGGCAAGTATCAGGGTCAGACTGGGATTATGCTGCCGAAACTTTAAATCGCAGGTCGAAGACTGAAGACACGAAAACCGCGCCAGTAGCGCGGTTTCGTGCAATCAAAGCCATTTGAGCGACACCGCTACTTGCCGTCTTCTTCGCTCTCTTTATACATGTACTTGATGCTGGGTTTGTAGATCAGAAGGTTGGGCTCGCCGACGCGATTGATCTTCAGACAATACTTGTCATACCACTCGATGACGCCGTGAATCTCTTCGTCATCCCGCAGTACCAGGACCATAGGTGTCTTGGTCTGCATTTGCTTCTGATAATAGAAATTCTCGGCGTGGGTCTGTTCGGGAGGTGCAACTTTCTTCCCGTTCGCTGGGCTTGCAGCGTGGTCGCTGCGCTCGCGGCGGTCGCCGTTTGAAGGTCGGGGGCGTTCGGTGCGATTCAGCGCCGGACGAATCAACTTGCGATTGGCGTACACTTCGGAGTCAAGAGAGCGGCTGACGAAGGTGGAGTCCATGGAATCTTTCATGGTGCTTGCTCCTGTGGCTTACACACCAGCCTAGCCGACTAGAACACCAGCCGTGAGAGGTGGATTACGGTCTGGCGAGACTCTGGAAATGATTACCCCAGGGTGTCTTCAGGTGTGAACTTGGCGATACCCTAACACAGCAGAACTGCCAAGACAATGAGCTACGTCACAATAGTTTGCTGCCCCACCGCACTACCGCTCCAACGAGGTCGCAAATGCGTCTAAAGCCAGCGTGCGCAGCAGGTTCCGGCGCATTCCGCTTTCCAATTCCCCGAGACGGTTAACGGTTTCGACAACCCATGCGAAATCCACTTGTTCGGCCATCTTTTGTAGCTGCGGCGCGATGTCGGTATTGCGCACAAACTCCGGAGTTCCCGACTTCACGAACAACATATCTTCGAGCAGAGCGTATAGGGTGCGAATTGCATGCTCGGTTTTGGATTTACCTTCGGCCCCCGAGCGGTAGGAATCGGTCACCCGAAATAGGTCGCTGTGGTCTTTTTCCCCGAGTGCGGGACCAAGCAAGGCCAGCGCGTCCTGGCGAGCCGCCAGGTACTGCGCCAGATCGAAGCCGCGGGCACGGCCCAGTCCACCGCCGCTTAGGCGAGCGACGAGGGCGCGTTCGTGTGGCTTGAGTTCCGGACGAACTTCCACCAAATACCGCTCAACTGCCTCGAAGGTCAGGGGCGACAGCCGCAGGTGCATGCAGCGGGAACGAATCGTGGGTAGCAGCGCCGACGGGTTGTCTGTCAACAGGAAGATCGTGGCAAAATCGGGTGGCTCTTCCAGAATTTTCAGCAGCGAGTTGGCCGCCTCTTTCATGAAGTCGGCCTCGCTGAAGATATAGACTCGCCTGTTTCCTTCCGCGGGGCGATAGTAGATTTCGTGGATAATGTGGCGTACCTGGTCAACCTTCACCAGCATTTGCGGAGGATCGGGCGGAATGACGGTGACATCCGGGTGGGTTTGCACAAAGATGCGCGTCTCACGCTTGTCGGCGTCGCGCAGGTTCTCGCGTGTCTCTACTGCTTCTGCGAAGCGCTCCTCTAATGCATCGGCTTGCGCGATACGCGTGCAATTTGCGCATACTCCGCAAAAGTCAGGCAGTCCGTCAGAGTTGGGGCGCTGAAGGCAGTTCATCGCCTTGGCTACCATTTGAGCGAGGGTGAACTTTCCCGAGCCTGGTGGTCCTGACACGATCGCGGCATGCGGAAAATGGTCGCGTGCCAGCATTTCCCGCATCGTGCGAACCACGTCGGCGTTGCCGTGAAAGTCAGAGAAAGCCATCGACACTCTTACGTAATCTTAATCGTTATCAGGAGCTGGGGCTTTTCACCAAGGGACCTTCGTTACGGCGCATCTGATTCTGCATTTCTATCCATCAGTCTTTGCCGTACCATCCGCACAATTTCCGGGTGAACCACCTCTACCTGACGGCGCGCATCGACCATAGCAACCCGCTGCGGCTCGCGATTGGCAATCGCGATATACGCACTCCGCACCCGGGTGAAAAATGCCTGGTTTTCCTGTTCGAAGCGGTTCTCGTCGGGCTGATCGCCGTCGACCGCTGCCTGGTTACGCCGGCGCGCGCGCTTGACACTGTGATCGACATCCGAATCCATCAGGATGGTCAGGTCCGGCCACAGTCCGCGACAAAGCACCTCGTGCGCGCGGAGCACGGAGTCGCTGCCCAGTTGGCGTCCGCCACCCTGGTAGGCTTCGGTGGAATCGGTATAGCGGTCGCACAGCACCCAGCAACCACCCACCAGGGCAGGCTCGATCACTTGCGCGATCTGCTGCGCCCGCGAGGCGAACATCAGTGCCATCTCAGCCCAGGGATCCAACCCGGCCGTGCGGGAGTCCAGAAGCACAGCGCGAATGCGTTCGCCGATTTCGGTGCCGCCGGGCTCACGAGTGGTCACCACTTCGACGCCCTCGGCACGCAGGACTTCCGCCAACTTCTCTAGTTGGGTGGTTTTGCCGCAGCCGTCGAGACCCTCGAACGTGATGAACTTCCCGCGTTGGACCGGTTTCGTCACGGGGTCATGATACCAGTCAGCAGCGTGACAGCCTTGTTTGCGGCTGGGTGATGAGCCTCGGAACTTGCGCACCGTGTTTGCGTGGAGCTACGGATTTCGATATGTTCCAAGTGTGTGCAAAGTTCGAAGGTTATCGGGTCAGGAGAATTCATTCCCATGATTGAGCGTTTGAAAGAGACCGGCGGGTGGGCCTTTGGCTTCAAAGTCACCGGCAAAGTGACTGAAGCGGATGTTAAGGCGTTTGAGCCGCAACTGGAATTTGCAATTGCCGAACGCAAGAAACGGCCGCTGGGTATTCTGGCCGACGTTTCCGAAATGGACAGCGTTGACCTCGCCGCTCGCTGGGAAGAACTACGCTTCCTGCATAAGTACTCCGAGCACATCGCACGCGTGGCTCTGGTGGGAGCCAGCAAATGGGAAGATGTTGTCTCTACGTTTGTCGGAGGCACCATGCTGTTCACGGCCGAGACGCACTATTTCCATCCGTCAGAGATTCAGCAGGCGTGGCTCTGGGTGAAGACCGCCAAACATGCCAACGACGTTCCGGTCCGCCCGATTTACCAGGGTGGAATCTGGAAGGATAACCAGGAAGAGTTCAACCTCTAGGTGGCTACTCTCACTCGTCTACGATTCCCTCAAACAGGTCCGTCTCTAACTTGGCGTTGCGCGGCTGGCTGGTGGCTGACAGGTGGAACATCTCCTCTGACGGCATTTTGCCGAGGTTCTTGCGCACCCGATCGAACAACGGCGACTGGGTCTTGTGTAGCCTGAACGCCTCGTTCTTTCGCTCAAAGCGATCTTGGCCCACCTCGACGCGAGTTGTAACGGTGAGGGGCGCAATCGGCATCCGGTCCGGCAGGACGAAATCGGCAGCGCAGTGATAGAGCTTTTGCGCGCGATGCGGCGTCAAGCCCTGCTCTAGGTGCTCCGAATATCGATCGGGACGCCCCGCCCATTGGAATGCCTGGGTGGCAAACGCTCCCGCCATGGCGTGGTCGAGGTGCCCGGTCAGCCCGCCGTCCGTGCCAAACGTTAGCACCACGTGCGGACGAACCCTGCGAATCCTCGCCACTAACTCTCCCACGACTTCAAAGAAGTTGGCGCGGTCGAGTTGGCTGTCAGGATAGTTCATCACTTCGCAGTGGCTGACTCCCAGGAACTTGCACGATGCCATGAATTCAGCGGTGCGCAGTTTGGCCAGTTCCCCGCTGGTGCGCGCAGTGCCCCGGTTCTTCGCAGCGGTTCCGGCAGTCAGGCAAACTACGTAAGTTTCGACACCGCGGTCCGCGCAGAGTAGCAGTGTCCCGCCGAACGCTCCGGCTTCGTCGTCAGGATGAGCGGTGATACAGAGTAGTTTCAGCATGGTCCACGAAACTCCATCCGTTGTTGATGCGTGCGGACGAAGATCGCTCCGCAATCGAACTCCAGCTAACCGAGTATAGCGAGACCGAGCAATTCCGGTTGCGGTGGCGGGCCGGTCGCCAATTACGGTCTGGAGAGGTTTCCCTCCCCACAATCCAAAGCGGTGGTTCGACCCTGGTAACTCGTGAGAACGAACCTACCAACTACTCGATACTAAGAGACACAGATGCGTTACTCCCACCGAAGTGGGACCTTACGGTACTAGCGATGGTAGTAGCTGGTTCCGGCACGTAAGTTCTAAGCAAGCGGCTGTTTCGGAACAGATGTTTCGCGTTGTACCCGTCGCCCGGCTTCAATAATGAGGTTCAAATGAGGAACATAAAGCAGCGCTGTGTACTGTGCTGCGCGATCATACTGTCGTTTTGCTATCTGACATCCGTAATTGTTGTGGCACAAAACCCGCGCGGATCTCTACAAGGGGAAGTACACGACCCGAGCGGGGCGCGCGTCAGCGCCGCAACGGTTACAGTTACCGACCCAGCAATCTCGGTCGAGCGCACAGCTAAGACAAACAGTCGCGGCGAGTTTCGCATCGACGACCTGACTCCCGGCAGCTACCACATTGTGGTGAAATCGGCAGGATTCGCTGACGCTAGCGCCGACGCGAAGGTCATCGTGGCCTCAGTGCGCGACATGGCCATTCTGCTCAAGCCGCAAGTGGTTCAACAGAGTGTGAGCGTGCAAGGCGGAGCGTCATCGATTACCACACAGTCATTCGATACGACTCGAACCGTCCAGCAGGGAATCGTGACGTCACAGGACTTGCGCGACATTCCGTTGGCAGCGCGCAGCTTCGCCAATATCGCCTACATGGCTCCCGGAACAGAGCCGGTTGAGCCCTCCGATCCGACCAAGGCGCGAATTACCGCCGTGGCCTTCGGAGGCAGCTCGGGCTTAAATGTGCAGCTCTCGGTCGATGGTGGAGACAATACCGACGACTACATCGGCGGCTTCCTGCAGAATTTCTCACCTGATTCCATTCAGGAGTTTGCGGTGCAGACTGCCCAGGAATATGCCAACACCGGTCGCACGGTCGGCGGTTCGGTCGTGATCGGCACCAAGCGCGGTACGGACCAATGGCATGGCGATGCCGCCTTCTACGAACGCGCGGCCGCCATGAATGCGCGCTTTCCTATCGACAACCCAGCCCCGCAGCCTAGGCAACCATTCTCCAGGCAGAATTATGTCGGCGCTATCGGTGGTCCCCTGAAGCCGGGGAAGGTGTGGCTGTTTTCGTCGTTCGAGTATGTGCACGAAAACGCGAGTATCAACTACAGCCCTGATAGCCTGACGCAGTTCAACGCCCTCTCGCAGCTCGCATCCGACGGCCTGATCCCCGGTGTCAATAGCATTCCCGTTCCCAATTACGTGCGAGTTCCGTTCAACGACTATCTCGGCACGATTCGATTCGACTGGTCGCAGTCGGCGCGCTCGCAATGGTTCCTGCGCGGTGGCGTTGACAGCTACCTGACGAACAACAACCTGATCCAGCAAGCGACCCTGCAGTCGACCGGCGTCACAACTCACGCGAACTATTTCAACGTGGTGGTGAACAACACATTTGCGTTTACGCCAACGTGGCTGGGTTCTTTCACCTTCACGGCGTCAACGTTGAACAATACCCAGGCCCGTAATTCCAACCTGGGATTTGCACTGGCCTTTCCCTTCAGTGCCACTACCAGCACCATCTCGGGTTTCGAAACGTTTGGGGACCAGCAGTTCATCACCGGTATTACGGCGTTTCCCGTGATTCGCAAGCAGGACAAGTATCAGTTTCGCTATGACGTGAGCCATACCACGGGATCGCATGCGCCGCGTTTCGGGATTGATTTTATTCACGAGCCGGTGCTGAGCGGAGCGCTCTCCGGCACTGCGGAAAATCTGACGATTTTTCCGTTGAATCCGACCGACTACGTCTCCAACCCGTTGCAATTCTCCGAAGACCTGGTGTGTAGTCAGTTCGCGACACCGGGGACCACCTGCCAGAACACACCGGCGGGTAATGGCAGCTTCTCGCAAAACGTGCAGCGGCTCGGCTTCTACGCGCAAGACTCGTGGCGCGTAACACCAACTCTCACCGTTAATTATGGACTGCGTTACGACACGACCTATGGATTGTTCCAGGCGTCGGGTCGCGATCAGTACGCGAACCCTGCCTACTCGACCCTCAAGGCCTTGCAGGTTCCGTTGGTGAACGGAATTCCGCACGACTATCGCAAGGCGTTTGCACCACGGCTGGGAGTTGCCTGGTCTCCTGGAAAAGAAAACCTCGTGCTGCGGGCCGGTGTCGGCCTGTTCTGGAACGACCTGGCCCAGAACGGATGGGTCGGGGCATTCCAGGCCGTAAACTCGCCGCTGGTGCCTTGCCTGCAGCCGGGCGATCCAGGCTGCATTGCAGGCGCTGCGTCAGGTGGCGCAGGTGCGCTGATTGATCCGAACTACCACACGCCCTATGCGCTGCACTCCAGCGCGGGAGCGCAATATGCATTCGGTAAGAACTGGACTGTGAGCGCGGACTACATTCGCGAGACGGGCATGCACGCCTATCGCGGATATTCGTACATCCCCGGCTATAGCCTGTTCTCCCCACTCTACCCGCAAGACGTCGCGAGTCAACAGGCCAATGTTCCTGGGATCTCGCTTTACAAAACGGACAACCGTTCCAGCTACGACGCGTTGGCGATCCACGTACAGGGCAACATGGCGCGGTGGTTTTTCCTGACGGCGAACTACACGCTGGCCAGCGCCAAAACCTGGGGCTGCACCGTCGGCGAGCTTTTCGATTACGTAAACGGAGTCTGTAATGCGCTGGACCCGTTCGGTCCCGGAGATTACGGACCTTCCGGGGAAGATGTGCGCAACCGTTTCGTGCTGGTGGGCACCCTCTATGTCCCCGGGGGATTTCAAGTTTCGACGCTTACGCAGTTAGAGAGCGCGCGACCCTTCACCATGGCCACTCCGGTCGATGTGAACGGGACGGGGAACGATACCCAGAATCGCGCCGTGGTGAACGGCGTGCAGACTTCGATGGACCAGTTCCGTGGCACGCCTTACATGCAAGTGGATTTGAAGGTTGCGCGTCCGTTTAAGATCGGGGAGCGCTGGACCGTCAACCCATTCATCGAGTTCTTCAACCTCTTCAATCGCAACAATCCAGGCAACAACTATATCGGCGACATCGCTGCGTTACCGAATCCTGTCAACGATCTTTCGAATGCGACGCAGATCTGTGGGCCTAACGGTTGCGTACCCATCAAGAGCCTGAACCAGTTGGCGGTCCCGGCGGGCGCCCTCGGCGATTTCTTCGGACCGGGCACCACTGTGGGCATTCCCTTCGCGGCGCAGATCGGTGTGAGGGCTACTTTCTAGACCATTCGGTAAACCTCTGTTGCCAAATGACGGTGGTTAGGGATTGGCACCCCCTCCCGTTTTCTAAAAAATACTCGACTGTAACAGCAACCCGTCGTTGACACGATTTGGCAACTACCTATAATCGTCCAACACGATTAGGCGGTGAGGGTTGCATCAACGACTCTGTAGGCGTATTGGCTGCGCACGGTTGGCGACGCGTTCGCGTGGCCGGTTATGGGCGCTGTTGCTGGCGTTCCTGGTCGCCGGAGGAATGACGGTTCACGCCGCCACCCATCCTCCGGACGCAAAATTGTTGATCGTCTCCGACGTGCACTTTGACCCGATGGCGATCCAGCGCTGGTGAGCGAGCTCGCCGCCGCCGATCCATCCCAGTGGGAGCCGATCCTTGATCGGACAACGCCAGCCGCCTTCAGCCAGTACGGCTCCGACACAAACTGGTGGCTGCTCAAGTCCGCCATGGACCAGTTTCCGGCAACGCTGCCTCATCCCACGTTCATCATGGTTACGGGCGACTTATTGGCGCACGATTTTCCGGCAACCTTTCGAAATGTCACCCATGACTCAGACCAGCAGCACTACCGCGCATTTGTGCTCAAGACGGTCCAGTTCCTGGCAATGCAGCTGCAACGCAGATTTCCTGGCACTCGGATACTTCTCACTCCTGGAAACAATGACAACGACTGCGGAGACTACACCATCGAGGCCAACGGCACGTTTCTCGACGATACCGCTCCCATCGCGCGTGAATTGGCCACTGGGGATGACGAGCTCGTAAATAATTGGAAAGCATTGGGCAGCTTCAAGGTTCCGCATCCGGCGCTCTCCGGCGTCCGAATCATTTCGCTCAACAGTATTTTCCTGTCGAACAAGTATCGCGCTCTCAGCTCCAGCCAAGGATGCAGGGAAGTTTCCTCGACCGCCGCTTCCGACCTGCTGGCATGGCTGGAAGTTAATCTCGCGGCGGCAGCTCAGGCCAACCAAAAGGTCTGGCTAATGTTCCATATTCCACCCGGCATCGACGGCTATGCCTCGTCCACTAGCAACGGATCCCAAAGCCACGATGATGCGGCGGCAAATGCCGGCACCTGTGGCAACTCGATCGTGCCGATGTGGGTCCCTGAATGGACGACGCAATTCGACGCCTTGTTGGCGAAGTATCGCTCCACGGTTGTTGCCGGTTTTGCCGGTCACACCCACTCCGACGATTTTCGCTTGGTTGGCCCAGCCGGACCGGAGCGCGAGTTCATTCTCATCAATCCTGCAATATCACCGGTGTACAAACAGAACCCCGGCTTCCGAGTGGTGAGCTACCGCAGCGACGGCGCCGTCGTAGACCAATCCACGTACTTCCTGACCAACCTAAACTCAGCTAGCAGCAAATCGAAGGGTCGCTGGAGGCTGGAATACACCTTCACGCGGAAGTGGAAGACGAGAGAGTTGAACACCACCAGCTTGGGCAACTTGTACAGCCACGTCGCCGCGAGCGAGAGAGTCCGTGGCGACTGGCTGAAGTTGTACGCGGTGTCCGGCCCGGCCGAAGCGTCGGAGAAGGGTATCGCTCGCGGACTCTACTGTGCTGTCGAATCGCTCACTGTGGAGAGCTATAAGGCTTGCTATTGCTCGGCAACACCGAAACCGTGAGGGCGCGGGCAATTAACGCCGCTTCGGCAACCTGGGTGCGAGTTCCTACCAGGCCGGCTTGCCGTCTTTGAAGCGCAGCGTCAGCGTGTCGTCGCCCTTCACCACCTCGCGCGCCAGAATAAGGTCCGCACCACCCTGCTTGACTTTGGATCCGGTGACCTCGATCTTGTCGTCTGCTTTAAAGCTCGCACCCATGTCGTCGAGAAAGCTCTTCGGGCAAAGAAACACCTGCAGCGTGTCCTCCCCGCTTTTGATCACCAGGTAGGCCGCGGGCTTTCCGCCGGTTGGCGGAAGGAACTTCAACTCTGCGACGATCCCCTTGAGCTTCGTCTCCGTCGCCGGATCGTATTTGGGTGGTGCCTGCGCAAACGCCGAAACGGCGAGGAAAACGACGGCTAACTTCAGGAGATCCTTATGAATAGGGCCGAACGGAGTCATGGCGCTCACCCCATGCCGCGAATGTTAGGCTCGCGGGGGAGGAAAAGCAACCAGAGCGCGTTCCGGGGTACGGCAACTCGGTACTTTTGGCGATTTGGCAGCGGGTGGGGGATATGCTCTTTCTTCCACCGCGACGATGTGAGCCAAGTCTCACATTGTGGGACAGCAGAGCTTAGCCCAGCCCGCCGCGGCGGGGTGGGTCCACGTTTAAGCTCTGTCGTCTCGCGAGACGGGACCTGATTGTCTGGGGTTCGGACTCAATTGATGTTCCCGGTCGGCATAGCCAACTCGTTCGACTTCGCTCAGGGTTGAATGGGCTACCCGTCCCAACAGTCCTGCTCGATTACGCGGGCTCGGGCGGTGCATCGCTGGGCGACTTGAGCATGTGGATCTGGATGCCGCCGTCGCTAAACCAGACCTGGTCCATCAGTTGGTTAATCAGGTAGAGGCCGCGACCGTGATCGGAGTAGAGCTGCTTGCCGGCCAACGGACTGGGCACAGTTGCGGGATCGAATCCCTGGCCCGGATCGGAGACGATGATCAGCATGCCGCGCGACTCGTCACACGCGACACAGCAACGCACCTGCTTGGAGGCGTCACCACCGCAGCCATGCTTGATGGCGTTGGCCAGGGCCTCGCGCAGGGCGATCTCGATGTCCATCTCGTGGCCCCGCGCGCATCCCATGCGGCGCGCGGTGTCCAGCGCGGCATCCACTACGGGAGAGATGGAGTCAACGTCGGCCTTGAAGGTTACGTCAAGGCGGATGAGGAGCTTGTCGGCCTCGAAACTGCAGGACTCCGGCATGAATTAGTTTTAGTCGAATTTCCGGTTTTTGGGAACTGCGTACGCGTCGTCGCCGAAGCCGCGATGGGAGGGAGGCGCCAGCAGTTAATCTCGGTCGGGCTGAAGCCGTCGCGGAAGAGTGCCGTACCTGCCGAGACTCCCGATCTATAAAACGAGCCTACCCAGCGCCGAAGAGTCTGTGTGAGAACTCGATTTACGGATTCGCAGTGGGAGAAGAGACCGTAACATCGCCGAATTCAGCTCCTCAGGGGCGAAAGCTCTTAGCCTAGGACTTCAGCGCCTGTTACGAAACTCGGTAACCGAAAAGAAATACAGATGGGAGTTGGAAGCGGGGGGAGTAAGTTAGCGGACATGGCTTACATCACAGGGGAAGCGCGGGAACAGGTGACGATGTTCCCGGTGACGTTGGACGAGTTCATTCCAGAAGATCATGTATGCCGGGTGATCGAGGCGTTCGTGAACCAGTTGGAGATGGGGAAGCTGAGGTTTGTGCGTTGCGAACCGGCGGAGACGGGGCGACCGGGCTACGATCCGCGGGATCTGCTGAAGCTGTATTTGTAGGGGTACATGAACCAGCTGCGTTCGTCGCGGCGGCTGGAGGCGGAATGTCAGCGCAACCTGGAAGTGATGTGGCTGCTGGGGCGGCTGCGGCCGGACTACAAGTCGATCGCCGAGTTCCGGCGGCTGCACCGGGAGGCGGTGAAGGAGGCGGGGGCGGAGCTGGTGCGGCTGGCGCGTGAGGTGGGACTGGTGCGCGGGGAGTGGGTGGCGATTGATGGCTCGAAGTTCCGGGCGGTGAGCAGCGCGGCGCGGGTGAAGGAGCGGGAAGCGGTGCAGCGCTATCTGGACGAGATGGAAGCGGCCGATGTGCAGGAGGACGTGGTGATCGACCACAGTGCGGTGGCGGCGGCGCTGGAGAAGTTGCGCAACGATGGGGAGCCGGAGGCGCGGTTTATGCGGACGACGGAGGGGAAGCGTCCGGCGTACAACGTGCAGACGGCGGTGGATGCGGAATGCGGCATCATCGTGGCGCAGGAGGTGACGACGGAGACCAACGATACGTGCAGTTTGCTGCCCATGGCGGAAGCGGCGAAGCAGGCGTTGGGTGACCCGGAATCACTGCAGGTGGTGGCGGATGCGGGCTACTCGAATGGGGAGCAGGCGGCGAAGTGTGAGGCGCAGGGGATCGAGCCGCATGTACCCGCCAATCGCGGAGTGAACCATTCAGGCGACGGCACTCTGTTGGACCGCAGTGAGTTTCATTATGACGAGGCGAGCGACACGATGCGGTGTCCGGCAGGAAAGATTTTACGGCGGCAGGCGGTGCAGAAAGCGCGGCGACAGGTGGTGTACGCAGGCGAGGCGGCGGTGTGCGGGGCGTGTCCCGTGCGGGCGCACTGCACCACGGCGGCGCGCCGCATAGTCAAGCGACATCTGTATGAAGACGCGCTGCAACGTATGCGGCAACGGGCGACGGCAGAAGCGATGCGATTGCGGCGATGTGTGGTGGAGCGTCCGTTTGCGGAATTAAAGTACCGCATCTTCGGGCATCCGCGCTTTCTGTTGCGCGGTCGCGGCGGAGCGCAGACGGAAATCAGTCTGGCGACCATGGCTTACAACCTGAAACGCATGCTGAGGGTGTTGGGAGGCGGGGCCTTGCGGCTTGCCCTGGCCCGCTAAGCGTTGCTCCTGCCGCCAGACGCGAAAGGACTCAAAGAAAACCGCGACCGGAGGCTGTCGGAAACCCCAAAACGCTGGGAACCGGACCATCGGCTCGACGGTTTCGTAACAGACTCTGAAGCGCTGGGCTATGATCTGTCGCCCCTGCGGGGCTGGTTACAAGGCGATTCGCTCCGCTGTCGCACCACGAAAATAATTCCCAGTCCAATGCGAAAGCCGTTGTTTTGTGCCCTAGTGGTATGGCCGAAAACCGTGCCCCTAAAACTGATTTATGACACTGATCCTAGCGGCGGTAGTCGAACCAGAATTCCACCGCGACGTAATTTCCTGAGTAGCCCGCGGGCAACGGACCAAATGTATCGATGCGTTGCAGGGCGCGCACTGCCGACTGGTCGAGCGAGGGGATTCCACTCGACTGTTCCACGCGAATATTCGTAGGTTGTCCCGATCGATTGACTTCGAAATAAATGTAAACGCGGCGGGCATCGGAGATGCGGGGATCGACTTCATACTTCAGCCAGTTGTCCGACACCTTGCGGCGCACGATGTCCACGTAATAGGCAAAACGGCTGCCGAAATCGCCCTGGCCGCCCTGGAATCCGAATCCACCCTTGGTGGCGCCCGACGTAAATGACCCGTATGGGCCGCTGACTGGGCCGCCTTGTCCGTACGGAACCTGATTGTCGGGCTCGGCTTTGGCAATCTGCTTGGGTGGCTCCTTCTTGGGAGTCGCAGCCTCGTGTTGTCCCTTCTGCTTGGCGTCACGCGCAGGAATCGGGATCGCCTTGGGCTCCTCCTTGGGAACTTCTTTCGGCTTTGACTGGGACAGGCCCTTCGATTCGTTGGCTAAAACGTTCTGCGCTTCCGGCTGGGCATGAGGCAGGGGAATACTGGTGACCAGCGTCGCGCTCATTGCGCCTCCACCTCCGTTGGTGCCACCCCAGTTCTCGCCACGCCCGCTGGGAATGATGTTGAAGATCGCAAGCGCGAACAACGCCACGTGCAGTCCCAGGGAGCCGACCAGCGACAGGCGGGACACATGGTCGTGCGGAAAGATGTCAGCGTTGGCTGCCATTCTTCTCCAGCGGTTGGGTAACGATGCTTACGTTGGTGATGCCGGCCTGCTTGACCGCGTCCATGACGGTGGCGAAGGCGCCGAAGGGAACATCCTCATCAGCACGCAGGAAGACGGACTGGCCCTCAGGATCGCGAATCTTCTGGCGCAGCCGCGCGCCGATCTGGTTGATGTTGATGGGGTCGTTGCCGAGAAATACTTTTTGCTGGCGGTCGATGGTGATTACCAGACGCTCTTCGGTGATTTCCTTCACCGTCTTGGTGTGCGGCACCGCCACTTCAATGCCGGATTGCAGCACGGGAGCGGTCACCATGAAGATGATCAGCAGCACCAGCACCACGTCCACCAGGGGGGTGACGTTGATGTCGGAGAGCGAGGACTGCGTTCTTCCGAGATTGTTGGTGAAGGCCATTACCGCCGCTCCACATTTTCGGGAACGCCGCGCGTGACTTTGCTTTGGGCGCGCTCCACTTCGTTGATGAGCTCGAGGCCGAAGTCGTCCATGCGGGAGCCGAACTCGCGGATGTGCTGAGTAAACATGTTGTAGGCGATGACCGCGGGGATGGCGGCGAACAGTCCGGCGGCAGTGGTGATGAGGGCTTCAGAGACGCCGGGAGCGACGGCGCGCAAGGTGGCGGCCCCCGCAGTGCCAAGTCCGTGGAAGGCGTCGATGATTCCCCACACGGTCCCGAAGAGGCCAATAAAGGGAGTGACGGATCCGGTGGTGGCCAGCCACGGCAGACGGCTTTCGAGTCGGGTCAGTTCTTCCGAAGCGGCAATCTGGACCGCGCGCTGCAACGAAGCCACGCGAATGGGTTGCGCCGCCTGCTTGCGCAGTTCGGTATAAGCCCCATCAAATACAGCAATCAGCGGGCTGGGCTTGAACTGTTCGGCCACGGCGGCGACGTCCTGCAGCCGCTCGGACTTGCGGAACATGCGGATGAAGCGGTTGCTCTGGGCACGGGCGCGGCGGAACATCCCCCACTTGGAGAAGATGATGGCCCAGGATACGACGCTGAATATCAGCAGGATGACAAGAACGGTTTTGGCGACGAGACCGCTGGTTTCGATGAGACTGGAGATTTCACCGCCGATGACAGAGCCGAGCAGACTGCAATATAAATTCATTTCGTTAGTTGGCCTTCGCTTCCATTGTCCGCATTATAAGGTTTAGACGAGGGCAGGGCGGGTTGGTGTGATGAGGTTCCCGCGGAGTAACCACGGAGGCGGGGCGTCAGGCGCGGAGCGGCTCTCGAGTAGAATGTAGCCATCGATCATGAGATTGTTTCGTTACATGGCGCTGCACTGCGGGCATTTACTAGTTGCGGTGATAGGAACGGCCATAATTACTACGAGTTTTGGGAAGTTATTTCACCCGCGTTCCGTCGCCGGCGTTATTGCGAGAGAGTGGGCGATGAGCATCGTGTGCGCCGCAGTTATTGGTCTCCTTATGTACCGGACGTGGAGATGGAGACCGGCAATTTGGGTGTGGATCATCGGGACAATTGCCGGATTTCGGCTCTTTGCTGGACGCAATGAACTGGGTGCGAAATCCGAGCCTGTCGCCGCTGACGCGGCTCGCGGTCATTCTTAGACGTGCACCCGGGTTCCGCTTCGCTCCACCCCGGCGCTAACAACGCTATCGCCGCTCCGCGGCTAGGGCGTCGGAATATGCACGATGTCGCTGTCTTGCTGGCAACTGGTTACTGACAACTGACTTTCCTGCTACACTGCGGCGTAACTACGCAAGCGAGAACGCACTGTGCTGCTGGAACTGCGGGTAGAAAACTACGCGGTTATTGACAACGTTGCCGTGGAGTTCGCCCTCGGGCTCAACCTCCTGACCGGCGAAACCGGCGCCGGAAAATCCATTCTTATTGATGCGCTCGCTCTGCTGCTGGGCGACAAGGCCTCGGCTGAGGCAGTGCGCCACGGCGCGGAAAAGGCCATTGTGTCGGCGGTATTTGAAGCCGAGTCGAAAACACTCCACGAAGTGTTGGAAGCGAACGGCATCGACTCGGGAGAGGCACAGCTCATTTTGCGACGCGAGATTTCTGCCGGAGGCAAGGGCCGGGTGTTTGTGAACAATCAGCCGGCGACCGTGACCGTACTGCGGCAGTTGGCGCCGCACCTGGCGGTGATCCACGCGCAGAACGAAGCGGTGCTGGCCTTCGATGCCGCTTCGCGACTGGCGCTGCTCGATAGCTTCGCCGGGTCCGAACTCGCCCCGGTCGCACAGGCCTTCGCCGCCTGGAACGGCGTGCGCGACCGGATTGCCGACTTAGAGCGCGATGAACAAGACCGGCTGCGTCTGCTCGACCTCTGGAGCTTTCAGCGCACAGAGATTGCCGGTGCGAACTTACATCCCGAAGAAGACACGAAGCTCGAAGCCGAGAAACGGGTGCTAGCGAATTCGGAACGCATTCTGACTTCGGCCATGGGCGCCTACGACGCGCTGTACGAAGGCAACGTGTCGGCATCGGCGTTGATTCGTTCGGCCGCGAAGCAACTGGAAGATCTGTCGCGGTTCGACGAGAGGTTTCGCGAACCGCTGGCGCAACTGGATTCGGCGCGCATCACAGTTGAGGACATCGGGCAATCGCTGCGGGATTATGCGGAAGATGTCGAAGCCTCTCCAGAGAGACTGGCTGAAGTGGAAGACCGGCTGGCCGCGATCGACCGGTTGAAACGCAAATACGGGCCCACACTTCAGGACGTGATCACGCTGGGTGAGGAACTCGAGCGCAAGCTGAACGAAATGGAGAACAAGGACGAGGTCCTGCGCAAACTGCGGGTCGAGCTGGCAAAATCGGCCGAGGGATATCTGGAAGTCGCGCGGGTTGTGTCGCGGCACCGCTACGAAGCCGCCCGCAAACTGGAGAGGCAGGTCGAAAGCGAAGTCAACGAACTGGCGATGAAGGCGCGGTTCAAGGTCGAGGCCAGCGGTGCGGACGAGGAAGGCAACTGGACATCAAACGGTTTCGACGCCGTGCAGTACCTGATCTCGGCGAATCCGGGTGAACCGCTGGGGCCGGTGGAAGAGATCGCGTCGGGCGGCGAACTCTCGCGAGTGATGCTGGCGCTGAAAACGACGATCGACGCGGCGGTATCGAAGCGGGTGCGGCAGAACGGCGCCAAGGGCGGAGCCGGGCAGAGAACACTGGTGTTCGACGAGATCGACTCAGGCATCGGCGGTCGCGCCGCCGAGGCTGTCGGTAAGAAGTTGAAGCAACTGGCTGCGACCAAGCAGGTGTTGTGCGTCACCCACTTGCCGCAGATCGCGTCGTTTGCCGACCAGCACTACCTGATTGAGAAGAAAGAGTCAGGGGGAAGGACGAAGACCTCCGTCCGCCAACTCGATACCGAAGAGCGCACCCGAGAGCTGGCGCGCATGATCAGCGGAGCGGAGCTGACTGACACGTCGCTAGCGCACGCCGAGCAGATGTTGAAGACGAACCGGTGAACGAAAAGAAAACAATCGCGGGCGTCGCGCTGCCGACCGGAACATGGCTGGTCTGGTCTCTTTGCGCCGGCTTCGCGGCGTTTTGCTGGGAGATGGTGCGAAGTCAAGTTCACCCAGGAAGATCAGTGCTTGGAGGTCCCGTCACCACCAACACCCTTGATAAAGCGGCGGGTCACCCAATTCTCTTGGGCGTAATGCTTCTGCTTGTGACGTATATAGCACTCAAGGGGAAGCTGCAGCCATGGAAGCTGCTCTTCATGGCCGCGTTTGCGGGTGATCTCCTGGGCCGATTAGTCAGAGGAATCGTCGGCTACTAGCGACCTTGCTCCTACTTAATCGCCGCTTCTTTTCCCGCCATGCGCCGCAGTATGCCGATCTGACCGTTGTGGTAACCCTCGTGGTATCCCAGACGGACCAACGCCTGTCCTACCGTGCCGAGCAACGGAGCCCTGCGAAACTGCTCGGGAACCTCGGCTGACAAGGTGGCATTACTCAACGCCTGAAGCGCGGGAATCAAATGCTGCTGAGTCTCGTCCAACGCGCTTTTCAGCCGGGCGAGGTCAACCGCGTTGCCGTCTGCGCTGAGGGCCGCCGAACCGCGCTTGTAACAGACAGCTTCGTCGTCGGTGAGGACGGTAGGTGAAGCCCCCGCCAGCATCAGGACCAATCCGCGTCCCGTGACCATGTGGCCGAGGACCCAGTTAATGCAGTTGCCCGCAGGTTCGGGACTGAGCATGCTGTCTTCGTGGGTGAGGCCGTCGAGGTTGCGCTGGATGGCTCCGTAACTGAATTCGTAGATTTGGGCGAGTTCGCTGCCGGTCATAGGTGTGCTCCTCTTCCGTCGAGGCGATTGTACTAGGTGGAGCTACGTCGTCGGTGTCGCCGCTTCCCGGCTCATCCTAAGCTGGCGCAAGCCGACTGTTCGGTCGGTCGCCATTGACTGCTGGAAAAGCGCCACAGACTGCTAAATCTTGCAGTTTCTTGACGTTATGTTGTTGGTTTTACCGCTGTTACAATAGAGTATCCGTGGGGAATCTCGGGTTATTACCCGTGTCAATCAATAAGGAGTTCATGACTCAAACCGACGCTAAGACTCTACTTTTGCTGAAGCCGAGAGGCTTCTGCGCCGGGGTGGTGCGCGCCATCGATATTGTCCGGATTGCCCTGGAAACCTTCGGGGCGCCGATTTACGTTCGCAAGGAAATCGTGCACAACCGGTACGTCGTAGATGAATTGACCGCCAAAGGCGCGATTTTCGTCGACAGCGTGGAGGAAGTTCCGGCTGGCGAGCGCGTGATTTATAGCGCACACGGTGTGGCTCCAGAGGTCCGCGAGGCCAGCAAACTGCGCGAATTGCGAGTGATTGATGCAACTTGCCCACTGGTCACGAAGGTGCACGTGGAAGCGGTGAAGTTCGCGCGCGAAGGTTATTCGCTGGTCCTGATCGGACATCACGACCACGATGAGGTGATCGGCACGCTGGGCGAGGCTCCGGCGGTGACCCAGGTGGTGGATGAGCCTGAGGACATCGAGAATCTGCACGTAGCCGATCCTGATCGCGTGGCCTACCTTACGCAGACGACATTGAGCCTGGACGAGACGACGCATGTGATCGAGGCGCTGCGCAAAAAATTTCCCAACATACAGGGTCCGCACGCGCAAGACATTTGCTATGCAACCGAAAACCGCCAGACTGCGGTGAAGGACGTTGCCAACGAATGTGACCTTTTGCTGGTAGTTGGGTCCGACAATAGTTCAAACTCCAACCGCCTGGTCGAAGTTGCCCGCAACATGGGGACGAACTCGCACCTGATCGAGAATTACCGCTCCATCCAGCCGGAGTGGCTGGAAGGCGCGAAAACCGTGGCTTTGACGGCGGGTGCGTCAGCGCCTGAGATCCTAGTGCAGGAAGCTGTCACATTCCTTCAGGAGCAGGGTTTTACAAACCTGCGCGAAATCGAAGTGATGCCGGAAAACGTACGTTTCGGGCTGCCACCTGAAATCGTGGAAGCCATCGGGGCTGCGCCGGCCCTGGCGGAGTAGGAGCAAGAGAAAGAATGGCAGAAGGGTTACCCCCCAATCCCGGCGAAATGCGATTCGGAAAACTGGACGATATCAAGGCCCGAGTTGCAGCCGCGATCGACGCGTCTCGCAAGTACCTGTTCTCACTGCAGCACGCCGAGGAAGGGTACTGGTGCGGAGAACTGGGCGCCGATACCACGCTGGAATCCGATTACATTCTGCTGCACCGACTGCTGGGCACCGAGAACCCGGAGCGGACGCAGAAGTGCGCCAACGAAATTCTGTCGCACCAGAACGCAGATGGCGGCTGGCCGATTTATGCCGGCGGACCGTCGAACATCAGTGCGTCGGTGAAAGCCTATTTTGGGCTGAAAATGGCGGGCTATGGCCCCGATCATGCGGCGCTGACCCAGGCGCGTGAGCGCATCCTGGCTATGGGCGGTGTGACCGAGGTCAACACCTTTACCAAGATCTACCTGTGTTTCCTGGGCCAGTATGACTATGACGCGGTTCCGGCCATTCCACCGGAGATCACGCTCTTCCCCAACTGGTTCTGGTTCAATCTCTACGAGATTTCGTCATGGTCGCGCGCCATCCTGGTGCCGTTGTCGATAGCCTATGCCAAGAAGCCGTTCAAGAAGATTCCGAACGAACAGGGAATTGAAGAACTTTTCGTGGGCGGCCGCGGCAAGCAGAATCTGCGTTTGAAGTGGGCCAAGAAGCTGGTAAGTTGGCGGAATTTCTTCCTTGTCCTGGATCGAATGGTGCATTTGCTGGAGAAAGTGCATATTCGGCCGTTGCGTTCCATTGCTCTCAAGAAGGCCGAGCAGTGGATGCTGGAGCGCCTGGAAATGAGCGACGGGCTGGGTGCGATTTATCCCGGCATCATGAATTCGATCATTGCGTTGCGGTGCCTGGGGTATTCGCTTGACGATCCGCAGGTGATTCGCGCCATGGACGAGTTCGAGAAGTTGGGCATCGAGGAAGAGACGACCTTCCGGATGCAACCGTGCATGTCGCCGGTGTGGGACACGGCCTACGCCATATTTGCGCTCGCCGAGAGCGGAGTTCCCGCCACGGACCAACGCCTGGTGCAGCCATCCGAGTGGATGCTGAAGAAGCAGGTCACCCGCAAAGGCGACTGGTGCGTGAAGAATCCCCATGCCGAACCCGCGGGCTGGTATTTCGAATTCAACAACGAGTTCTATCCCGACGTGGACGATACCGCCATGGTGATGCTGGCGCTGGGCAAGGTGAAAACGTCGAACGAAAGCTACCAGGACAAGTCGGTGCAGCGGGCGCTGGATTGGGTCCTGTCGATGCAGTGCAAGAACGGCGGCTGGGCATCGTTCGACAAAGACAACAATCGCATGGTTTTCCAGCAGATTCCGTTTGCGGACCACAACGCGATGCTCGATCCGGCGACGGTGGACATCACCGGCCGCGTGTTGGAGTGCCTGGCGGCGTATGGCTATTCGATGAAGGACGAGCCGGTGCGCCGGGCGTTGAAGTTCATCAAGCGCGAACAAGGGCCGGATGGATCCTGGTTTGGCCGATGGGGTGTGAACTACATCTACGGCACCATGCTGGTGTTGCGCGGACTCGAAGCAATTGGCATGGACCACCACGAGCCTTGCGTGCAGCAAGCGGCAGAGTGGCTGCGTATGATGCAGAATCCCGATGGCGGCTGGGGCGAAACTTGTGATTCGTACGACGATCCGAACAAGAAAGGCGTGGGACCGAGCACCGCATCACAGACCGCGTGGGCGGTCATGGGCCTGCTGGCGGCCAATGACACGCGCAGCGATTCGTTGCAGCGTGGCGTTGCGTACCTGTTGCAAACGCAACAGCGCGACGGTTCGTGGAATGAAGCGTGGTACACCGGAACCGGATTTCCTCGCGTCTTCTATCTGATGTATCACATGTATCGTCAGTATTTCCCGCTGATCGCTCTGACTGCGTATGGCAGGGCCTCAGCAGTGTCGAAGGAAGATCAGCTCAGGATCACTCGTATTGACGGACGTACGCGCTGAAAGCTAAGCCACGCACAGCGTCGCAGCCGCTCCGCTTGAGCCGGGACTCGCCATCATGAAATGTTTCGTCACAGGCGCGACGGGGTTTCTGGGAAGCCATGTGGCGCGCCAGTTGCTGGCCAAAGGCGCGGATCTACGGCTCCTGGTGAGGTCGAGCAGCCGCACTGACAATATTGCCGACCTGGCCGCAGAGCGTGTCGTTGGCGATCTTCGCGATCTGGAGACGCTGAAGCGTGGAATGGCCGGTTGCGAGTTCGTGTTTCACGTGGCAGCTGACTACCGATTGTGGGCGGTCAATGGGCAGGAACTGTATCAGTCGAATGTCGAAGGCACGCGCAACATCCTGCAGGCGGCGAGAGATTCAGGCGTGCGGCGGGTTGTCTATACCAGCAGCGTGGCCACGATGGGGTTTGGCAACAACGGCCACTTGACCGACGAGAGTTCTCCTGTCGCGTTGTCGAACATGATCGGGGACTACAAGCGCAGCAAGTTCATGGCCGAGCAATTGGTGATTGAGGCGGCGCGAAGTGGCCAGGATGTAGTGATGGTGAACCCGTCAACGCCGATCGGAGAGCGGGACATCAAACCCACGCCGACCGGGCAGATCGTGGTGGATTTTCTGAAGCGCAAATTTCCCGCGTACGTGGATACAGGGTTGAACCTGGTCGACGTAAAGGACTGCGCAGAAGGCCATCTGCTAGCGATGGAGAAGGCCAGGCCGGGCGAGCGCTACATCCTGGGAGGCGAGAATCTCACGCTCAAGCAGATTCTCGACAAACTGGCCGCGATTACGGGACTGCCGTCGCCGAGTATAAAGCTGCCGTACGCAGTAGCCTACGCTACAGGTGCGATCGACACGTTGATCACGGGGAAAGTAATGAAACGGGAGCCGCGCGTGACGTTGGATTCGGTGCGCATGGGACGCAAGAAGATGTTCGTCACCAGCGCCAAGGCCGAACACGAGTTGGGATGGAATCCAGGCCCGGTGGATGGAGCGTTGCAGCGAGCCGTGGAGTGGTTTCGGGCGCATGGCTATGCCCCGTAAAAGCGTTGCGATCATAGCTGCGATGCCTCGGGAGTTAGCTCCGCTGCTGCGAGGGGTTCCGGGACAGCTAGCTGACAGCGTCGAGTTTTTTGAGTTGGAAAACGCGGTGGTGGCAGTGGGCGGCATTGGACGAATCGCCGCGTGGAGCGCTGCCGAGGCAGCAGTGAAGAGATATCAGCCTTCGACTCTTATTTCCGCGGGTATCGCAGGCGCATTGACGGCGTCGCTTAAGGTGGGAGATGTTGTCCGAGGGAGTGAGGTTGTTGATGCCGACTCCGGTGCACGGTTCACGGCCAGCGGTGGAGAATCGGTGATGGTGACTGTATCGTCCGTGAGCGGACCGGAAGACAAACGACTGTTGGCCGATCGCTATAAGGCGGACGTGGTTGACATGGAGTGTGCCGTGGTGGGCGCAGTCGCGCGGGAACACGGAATCGCGTTCCTGGCAGTTAAAGCCATCTCGGATGAGTTCGACTTCGAGATGCCTCCGATGGCTGGATTTGTTAACGGGAACGGCAAGTTCGAAACGGCGCGTTTTGCAGCTTACATCGCGGTGCGGCCAAAATGGTGGTCAACTTTGAGGCAACTGGCGGCAAACAGCCGCAAGGCGTCAATGAACCTGAGTCATGCGCTGGAACATCTAATTTACGAATACGCTAATACGACCCAAGAGGAGAAGATACCCCGGGCATAGCCTGGGGAATCGGCATGTCGATTGCGACACAAACGGACGGCTTTGTAGGGGATCGAACTATGCCTGCGATCATGCGCGCGGCAGTGTATCGCGGCGTCAACGATGTTCGATTGGAGGAGGTGCCTGTTCCCAAGATTGGCACCGGCGAATTGCTGGTGCGGGTCCACACTTGTGGGATCTGTGGGACGGACTTGAAGAAGATCGCGACCGGTTCGCACTCCGCGCCACGAATCTTCGGACACGAAACCACCGGTGTCGTAGTCGCCGTCGGACAAGGAGTTTCGAGTTACCAGGTTGGCGATCGCGTAATGGTCTTTCACCACATTCCGTGTGGCGACTGCTATTACTGCAAGCACAAGGTTTTTGCTCAATGTCCGACGTACAAGAAAGTTGGAGCGACTGCCGGCTATGAACCAAGTGGCGGTGGCTTTGCCGAGTACGTGCGAGTGATGGATTGGATCGTCAACCGCGGTGGAGTCGTTCACATACCGGATTGCGTTTCGTTTGAGCAGGCTTCGTTTATCGAACCGGTGAACACCTGCATGAAGGGTGTTGAAACACTGAGACTGGTGCCGGGAGAAACTATACTGGTGGTGGGGCAGGGGCCGATCGGCATCATTCTTTCCGTTTTGGTCCGACGGTGCGGTGCGAGAGTAATCACTACCGATTTGTTTCCGCAGAGGCTTACAATAGCTCAGACGTTCGGACTCAACGAAAACATCGACGCCTCCACCTCGGATACGGTTGCGACAATCAAGGAAATGACGGAGGGTCGAGGGGCTGATGCCGTCATTCTGGCTGTCGCTGGGAACGGTTTGATTCGCCCAGCCATGGATGCGACGCGTCCAGGCGGGCGTGTATTGCTGTTCGCGCAAACGCAGCACGGGGAAGCCATCATCGATCCCGCGAGCGTCTGCGTCGATGAAAAGAGTCTATTGGGTTCATACAGCGCTTCAGTCGATTTGCAGGATGAGTCAGTACGATTTGTGCTGGGCGGCGAGATGAATTTGGAGCGCCTGATCAGCCATCGTTTTTCACTGACCGAGTCGGTGGATGCGCTGCATCTGGCTGCCCATCCCAAACCGGACTCCATGAAGGTGGTCATTCAGCCGGGTAGCTTATGGAAGGATGCATAGCGTGAACGGAAACATGACAGCTGCGGTCCTTTACGGCAAAGAGGACGTCAAAATCGAGCAAGTGCCGATCCCCAAACTGGAAGAAGGGGAGGTACTGGTCAAGGTGCAGGTTGCCCTGACGTGCGGTACCGATTTGAAGGTCTATCAGCGCGGTTACCACGCGCGCATGATTGTGCCGCCGGCGCTGTTTGGCCATGAATTGGCCGGGGTCATCCATGAGGTTGGGCCCAACGTCAAAGGGTTTAAGAAGGGCATGCGCGTGGTGGCGCTGAATTCTGCGCCGTGCGGTATGTGCTTCTACTGCTCGAAGCACCAGGAAAATCTTTGCGAAGACCTGCTGTTCAACAACGGAGCCTATGCCGAGTACATTCGCATTCCAAAGCGCATCGTTGAAACCAACATGCTGGCGATCCCGAATCATGTGACCTACGAGGAAGCCGCCATGACGGAACCGTTGGCCTGCGTGTTGCGCGGACTGCACGAAACCAAGATGGAGATTGGCGATTCGGTGGCCGTCATCGGCGCCGGTCCGATTGGACTGATGTTCGTGCAGGTGGCGAAGCTCACCGGCTGCAACGTGATTTCGGTAGTGAAGCGCGATTCGCAGGTGACGGCAGCGCGCCGTGTGGGCGCCGATTTTGCGGTGCAGATCGATAAAGAGGACGATCCGGTGAAGGCAGTGCGCAAACTCACCGCAGATAACCGGGGCTGCGATGTGGTAATCGAAGCAGTGGGACGTCCGCAGGCGTGGGAATGGTCGATTGACATGGTGCGCAAGGGCGGCACAGTTAATTTCTTCGGTGGCTGCGCTAATGGAACCAAGGTCGCGCTCGATACCCAGCGGCTGCATTACAACGAGCTTACGCTGAAGGCGACATTCCATCACACGCCAGAGACGGTCCGCAAAGCCTTTGCCCTGATCTCGGAGAAGAAGATCAAAGGCACCGACTACATCACCGGCGAAGCGCCGCTTTCGCGACTGCAGCACGTGCTGCGGCACATGCTGAATCGCAACGGCGACATAAAGACCGCAATCATCCCGGGACAGTAGGCGTCCGGGAGATATCCACAACTTATGTCTTCCGCACCGACTGACAACCGGGTGTATGCGTCACAGCCGGGCGCTACTTCTCCCGAAAAGGCCGCCGCCAAAGGATGGCAGGCGCTGCCTCCGGAGTACGCCATTCCGGAGCATGGACCCTCTCTTGCTGAAGCACAGAAATATTGCGCGCGGCTGGCGCATTCGCATTACGAGAATTTTACGGTCGTTACATGGTTCCTGCCAAAACACCTGCACCAGCATTTCTATAACGTCTATGCCTACTGCCGGATCTCGGACGATCTGGGCGACGAAGTTGGCGACAAGCAAATATCGTTGATGTTGCTGGACCAATGGGAAGCTGAACTGGGACAGTGTTATTCCGGTGAGCCGCGGCATCCTGTGTTTGTAGCCCTGCGTGAGACAGTGCGGGAGTTCGATATTCCGCAGCACGAGTTCTCGGACTTGCTTACGGCGTTCCGGCAGGACCAGATTGTGACACGCTATCCGCGCTTCGACGACTTGCTGGGATATTGTCAGTATTCGGCGAATCCTGTGGGTCACCTGGTGCTGTACCTGTGCGGTTATCGCGATGCCGAGCGTCAGAAGCTCTCGGACTACACCTGCACTGCGTTGCAACTGGCGAATTTCTGGCAGGATGTTGCTGAGGACCACAGCAAGGGGCGGCTTTATCTTCCGCTTGAGGATTTCTCGCGCTTCGGTGTTACGGAGATGGGCATCGCGCAGCGGCGTGCGACTCCGCAGTTTCTTTCGATGATGAAATTCGAAGTCGAGCGCGCGCGGGAGTGGTTCAAACGGGGACTGCCGCTGGTGAAGATGGTCGACCGGAAGCTGGCGCTGGATCTCGATCTGTTCAGCCGAGGCGGGTTGGCGATTTTGGATGCCATCGAGCGGCAAGGGTACGACGTACTGAGCTCGCGGCCGGTCATTTCTACTCGACGCAAGTTCTGGCTAGTGGCGCGCGCGACCCTGGGAAATCTGCTGTGAGTGAGCACCCGCTACAATTGCGGGCGGCATACGGAGTCTGTCGGCACATTGCACGCTCAGCCGCCAAGAACTTCTATTACGGCTTCCTGGCGCTTCCGGCGCGCAAGCGCAATGCCCTGTCGGCGGTGTATGCCTTCATGCGTCATGCCGACGACATTTCCGACGATCCATCGATTCCGGTTGAGCAGCGCCGCGAAAGACTCGCTGAGTGGATGAACGCGCTGCATCGCGTCGTGGATGGCGAGCGTACAGACGATCCCGTGCTGATGGCGCTGGCCGACACGCAAAAGGCATTTAACATTCCGCTCGACCTTCTGGATAAGCTGGTTCAGGGCACGGCGATGGATTTACCGGAAACGGACGGCAAGGGGAAGACCACCCCAGCAGTGCACTACGAAACCTTCGATCAGCTCTACGACTACTGCTACCACGTGGCGTCGGTCGTCGGGTTGGTTTGCATCAGGATTTTCGGCTACCGCGATCCCCGGGCGGAGAAGCTCGCGGAAGAAACGGGAGTTGCATTCCAGCTCACCAACATCATTCGGGACGTGAAAGAAGACAGCTTGTTGGGGCGCGTTTATTTACCAAGTGAAGATCTGCGTCGCTTTGGAATTGAAGCAGGCGCGCTCACCAACGGAAATGCCGCAACCGGGTTCCGGCCAGTGCTTGAGTTTGAGGCGGAACGAGCGCGGGAATACTACCGCTCCGCCGCAGAACTGCTCCCACTCATCGACGATGACAGTCAGCCAGCGTTGTGGACTCTGGTCGAAATCTACCGGCGCCTGCTGGAGCGCATTGCAGCCCGCAATTACGACGTGTTTTCAGAGCGAGTGCATCTTAGCGCTGCCGAAAAAGTCGGCCTCCTGGCGAAAGGCTATGTGCGCCGGCTGACATGAGTTCCGCCACAGATAACAAGAAGCCGACAGTTGCAGTGATAGGCGGCGGACTGGCGGGCATCTCCGCCGGAAGTGCGCTGGCCGATGCGGGCTATCACGTTGAACTGTTCGAGCGGCGGCCCTATCTTGGCGGACGCGCGTCGTCCTATGAACTCCCCGGGACTGGCGAAGTGGTGGACAACTGCCAGCACGTGTTGCTGGGGTGCTGCACGAACCTTATCGATTTCTATCGGCGGCTGGGGGTTGAGGAGCAGATCCGCTGGTACGACGAGATTACGTTCCTTCTTCCCGATGGCCGCGCGTCCACGCTGAAGCCGAGTTGGTTGCCCGCACCCATGCACACCGGGTTGTCGTTCATGGCTTCTCCGGTGCTCGATGTGAAAGACAAGCTGGCCATCTCACGCGCACTCCTTGCCTTGATGCCTGCATTGCCTGCGGACAACGGCGAAGATTTTCAGACATGGTTGCTGCGACACGGACAGACGAAGCAGGCGATCGATCGCTTCTGGGCGCCGGTGCTGATCAGCGCACTCAACGATGAACTCGACCAGTTGTCCGTGCGCTATGCGGCACTGGTAATTCGTGACTCGTTTCTGAAGTCAGCCGCAGGGGGACGCATGGGACTTCCGGCCGTGCCGCTGTCGCAACTTTACGGAGAAGCGGCATCCTATATCGCGGCGCGCGGCGGAAGAGTGCATCTGAGGGCGTCAGTCTACTCGATACAAGCGGACGGCAGCGGAGTACGTATTGGCGTTGGGGGCGACGAGGTGGCGGCAGATTATGCCATCCTGGCGACGCCGTTTAATGTGGTGAGCAAATTGCTGCCTGATGCCCCGGAAATGCAACCACTGCGCGATCAGGTGAGCCACTTTGGATCGTCACCAATCACGGGCATCCACCTATGGTTCGATCGCGAAGTTACACCGCTGGAACATGCGGTACTGCTGGAGCGGACGATCCAGTGGATGTTTCAGAAGTCAAAGATCCTGAACACGCGACGCGAGTCGGGCGAAACCGGGAGCTATCTGGAACTGGTTGTGAGCTCGTCGAAGTCGCTGGTGGACAAGCCGCGCAACGAAATCATCGATCTCGCCATGCGCGAACTGGCAGAGTTCTTTCCCGCGGTCCTAGAGGCAAAGCTGACCAAGGCGACTGTGATCAAGGAAGTCCACGCGACGTTCTCGCCGGTGCCGGGCAGCGATGTCTATCGCCCCTCGCACGCGAGTCCATTGCCGAGGCTGTTCCTCGCGGGAGATTGGACGGCAACCGGCTGGCCTTCCACCATGGAAGGCGCGGTGCGCAGCGGCTACGGGGCTGCCGAGGCGCTGGCGGCGTCCAGCGGCGGTCAGAGGCAGTTTCTGGTGGCTGATCTGCCGGCCAAGGGATTCATGAGGCTGTTCGGGTAATCATATTTCCTATCCTTCACGTCCATGCTTTTGAATCACGCGAATAGTTTCATCTGCTCCAATTCTTGCGGGGGAGGATAGGCGTGATGCCGGCTTTCGCGGATGATCCCGTGCTTCTTTCGCAGGCTGGACATCAAGTCGGAAAGCCGCTTGCTGTAAGCCTTGCTGACGAAAGAGCGGTCAGCATAGCGTTTGCTATAGCTGGCGACGAGATCGGGGAACTCCTTCTCCAGGAACGGCAGGAAGATACTCACAGAGCATGGCTTCAAGAAAAGTGAATTGGCGGAAATGTACTTGCCTCCGGTCTCCTTGGTTGCTCTAACAAGCTTGTCGAGCGCGGCCGGAGAATCGGTGACGCCCGGGAGAACAGGCGCGCAGATCACACCCGCGTGCAATCCCGCCGCTGACAGCTTGGCGAGAGCTTGGAGCCTCAGGTCGGGCCGCGGCGCGCGTGGCTCCAGAATGCGCGCCAGCTTGGGGTTGAGTGACGTGATGGTGAGACTGATGCTGAGCGCGTTGTGTTCGGCAACCTGCAGCAAGAGGTCAATGTCGCGAACGACGAGATCTGATTTGGTGACGATCCCGATCTCGAGACCGTGATGCAGGGCCAGTTCCTGCAGGATACTTCGGGTAATCTCGAAGCGCTTTTCGGCAGGCTGATAAGGGTCGGTGGCGGTCCCGATGGCGATCTGCTCGCCGCGCTTGACCTGCTTGAGTTCCTGCCGCAACAGCCAAGCTGTCTGCTGTTTGACGTAAATCTTGCGCTCGAAGTCCAAGGCATCGTGCATTTCCATGAACTCGTGGGTATAGCGGGCATAACAGTATTTGCAGGCGAACTCGCAACCGCGATAGGGATTGATCGTCCAGTTGAAGGGAACACGTCGGCTTACGCAGCGGTTGAGTAGGGCCTTCGCCGGGAGGGTGAAATATTCGACTTCGTGACCATGCTTGAGAAACTCGCCTTGAGCGGCGAGTCTGGCGATGCCGACCAGCGGCGCAGGGGATTCAGACGGTTCGATTTGCAGGAGCGATGGATGCATGAGGCGTACCTACGTTCGCCTTTTGTTCGCCTACAATAAACCGAAGTCAGGGGCGCGTCAAGCGATTTCTATTGGGGACAAGAAATCAATGTCAAGATGAACTTAGTCGGTCGTGGCAGCGTATCTTCGGTTGCGGAGCAGTCGCTAACTCCGCGTCCAGGAGCTCTCGTGAGAATCTCAGTGTCTTCTTCGACGCGATGGTTGATCGTCGCGCTATCTGTCATCTTGGTGTCTTGCGCCAATGCACAATCGGCTAAGCCCACGCCGAATGCGCAAGACGCCCTATATCAGACTGTGGCGTCGCTGGACACCCAGCTTTTCAATGCGGTGAACCAATGCGACCTGAAAACGCTCAACGCCCTCTGGGCCGACGATGCGGAGTTCTACCACGACAAGGGTGGATTGATGGTGGGTCGGCAGAACATTGTTGACGCCATCAAGAACAACCTGTGTGGCAAGGTGAATCGGCAACTCGTGGCAGGAACGCTGGAGGTTTATCCGCTGAACGGTTATGGCGCGGTAGAGATAGGGGTACATCGCTTCTACCATCCCTACGAACAAGATCACGGAGAGGTAGGCGAGGCGAATTTCATTCACGTATGGCAGAACAAAGACGGAGCATGGAAGATCACGCGCGTGATCAGTTATGACCACGGGGCCGCGAAGTGAACGACCATCGCGGTCCCGGACTAGAGCATTCGCACTTTCAGTAGACGCGCTTTACGGTTGACCAGGGCCTTCTGGACCACCCGGCCCCTGTTGCCCCATCTGCTCCATTAGGGCCTTGGGAGGCGGCGGGATGGTGATGTCCACCTTTGTTACTGACCCCAGGGTGCCGAGCTGTTTGTCGAACTCGGCATCGTTGCCGACCACGAGTACCGCCAGCTTGTCCTTCTGGATGTATTTGCGCGCAACCTGCGTCACCTGTTCGGCGGTCACCTTGTCGATCTCGCTGCGATAGCGTTCGAGGAAGTCCAGCGGGTAGTGATAAAACTCGTAGGACATTTTCTCGTGGAGGACCTTTCCCGGCGAGTCGAAGCGGAAGATGAAGGAGTTGAGGATCTGGTCCTGGGCGCGCCTGAGTTCGTCGGCGTCTGGGGCCTTCTGCTGCATCTTGTCGATCTCTTCATACAGCGCCTGAATACCGACGACGGTGGTGTCGCTCTTGGTCAGCATTTCGATGTTGGTCATGCCGGGATGGCTGAAGCTGGTGCCGACTCCGCCTCCGACGCTGTACGCGAGGCCTTTGGCGGCGCGCACATTGTTAAACAGCCGCGACGAGAAGCCGCCGCCGAAAATCTCATTCATCACCGAGACGGCGAAGTAGTCGGGGTTGTTGCGTAGAATGCCGAGGTCCAGCATGGCGATGGTGCTCTGGTTGACGTCGGTCTTCTGCACGAAGTAGTAGCCGGGTTTGGGCGATGTGAACTTGATGTCGGGATCTTTGGCCTGCGGACCTTTGGGCCAGGAATCGAACGTCTGGCGCAGCTTGGCTTCAATGGCCGTGGGGTCAAAATCGCCGCTTATGCCGAGGATGATGTTGTTGGGCTGAACATACTGCTGGTGCCAATTCAATAGGTCCTCGCGTTGGACCGCGAACACGGTGGCGTATTGCTCTTCATGCGCGTATGGGTTGTCCTTACCGTAGGCGAGGATGGCGCTTTCGCGTCCCACGATTGAACTTACTTCGTCATTACGTCGTGCGATGCCGGTATACATCTGCTGCTTGGCGAGTTCCAGTTTGTCGCCGCGGAACTCGGGATTGCGCAACAGTTCGAGGTACAAGTCGAAAACAGGATCGAAGTCTCCCTTCAGACAATTTAGGGAAATCGTAGTCGAGTCGGAACCGTCGCCGGTCTCAATTTTGGCGGCACGCGCTTCGAGGAAGTCGTCCATCTGGTCGCCGGTCTTGGTCTTTGTGCCGCCAGTGCGCCAAACGTCACCGTATAACCCGACGAGTCCGATTTTGCCGGCGGGCTCGGAGACGGACCCACCGCGGATGCGCGCGGTCACGGAGATCAGGGGCAACTCGTGGTCGGGTTGCAGAAAGATCACCATGCCGTTGGCAAGCTGTATCCGCGTCGGTTGCTGCGGATGGAATGCGGGCAGGGGCGGGAACTTCAACTGGTTCCACGGAGTGACTTGTGCCGTGCCCAGGACCGCTGCCAGCAACACGAAGGAGAACAATACCTGCACGAAACGCGATTTCAGAGCTCGCATTAGTTTGTCCCCTTTCCGGCCGCGGCGGGATCCATCACTGTCTCGATGGATCCAATCGTACGGTTGCTGTTCTGGAAGGCTTTGTTGGCCACGCGCCGAATGTCAGCTTTCGTCACCTTGTCCACCTTGTCGAGGTAGCGGAACAGTTCGCGCCAGTCGCCATAGCGTGTCTGGTAGATGGCTAGTTGCTGCGCTAGACCTTCATTGCTCGCCAGTCCACGGATGAGGTCGGCCTTGGTGCGCGTCTTGAACATCTGCAGCTCTTCGTCCGTCACATCTTGCGACTTCAATTTGGCGATCTGTTCCTGAATTGCCTTCTGCATTTCCTGGTTGGTATGGCCGGGAAGCGGCACGCCATAAAACGCGAAGAGATGGCCGTACTTGGTGCCGGGGAATCCGGAGAACCCAGCGGCGGCGGCAGCGATTTTCTGGTCGCGCACCAGCGAGCGGAACATGCGCGAAGTGCGGCCATTCGACATGATGTCGGTGATCGCGTCGTAAACCGCGTCGTCGGGATCAAGGTAGCTGGGGCGGTGGTAGCCCTCGACATAGATGGGTTGCGCCTGATCGCGCATCTTAACTTCGCGTACCGAATTTTGCGGCGGCTCGACGGTGGTCAACTCGGCAGGCTTGGACTTCGCCGGCAACTGGGAGAAGTAGCGCTCGACGATCGGCATCACCTGGTCGGGATCGAGATCGCCCACCAGCGCAATGGTCATGTTGCTGGGCTCGTAATACTGGTGGAAGAAACTTATCGCGTCGGTGGCCGAGAATGACTGCAAGTCCGAGGCATAGCCTACCGTCGGGCGGTGATACGGATTGGCTGCAAACGCGGTGCCGAGAAACTGCTCGATCAGGCGTCCGGTCGGGTTGCTGTCGGTGCGCATGCGGCGCTCTTCCATCACCACATTGCGCTCCTTGTAGAACTCGCGCATCACAGGGTTGGCGAAGCGATCTGACTCAATTGCCGCCCAGAGCTCGATCATGTTGGACGGCATGGAGTACATGTAAGTGGTGTCGTCGTAGCTGGTGCCGGCGTTCATGCCCACACCGCCGTGACTTTCGACAATCTCGCCGAACTGGTTCTTGATGACGAACTTGTCGGCGGCTGCCATGGCGTCCTGCCATTCTTTCTTTAGCTGCGCGAGCTTTTGGGGATCTTGCCCGACACGCTTGGTGCGCTCGGACTCGTAAGCAGCATAGGTCTGTTCGACCTTGGCCAGAGCGACCTTCTCCTCGGTGTAGTTCGTGGTGCCGATGTCAGGAGTGCCCTTGAAGGCCATATGCTCCATCATGTGGGCGAGGCCGGTCTGGGAGAGTGGGTCCTGCGCGGAGCCCGCGTCAACAAGGGTGAAGAACGAGAAGACCGGGGCTTCAGGGCGACGGAGGATCAGAACCGTCAGTCCGTTGGACAAGGTCTTCACTGTGACTCGCTTTTCAAATGACGCCAGGTCCTGTGCGGCCAAGGGCAAGGTCATTACCACTAGCAACAGCAGTGCCGCCAGCGCGGTGTAACGGCGCTTCATCGTGCCTCCAAATAGTAGGAAGACGTTAAGATGCTACAACTCTGAAAGTTACGCAGTATAAGACGGATAAGTCAAACGGAGGGAAGCGGGAGGATTGGCAACGGTGCATGGTGGCGCCCCCGTGCTGGGAAATTGTCGTTCTGCCCTAGACGATCGCTGGGCGGGTTTGCGTGCCTTAGTGGACACGCGGCATACTCTCGGATGCGAAGACGAGGTTCGTACTATGGCGAAGAAGACCCAAACGGCTCACCCTCCCCTCTATGTTGGCACCTCCGGATGGGCGTATTCGATTTGGAAGCCGGAATTCTATCCCAAGGACGTTTCGGCGAAGAATTTCCTGAAGTTCTACGCAACCAAGTTGAACGCTGTCGAAGTGAATTACACCTTTCGCAGGTTGCTGTCGGAAAAAGCGGCCGAGGCTTGGATGAATGACGCTGGGTCAGAATTCCGGTTCGTGACGAAAGCTAACCAATACATTACCCATATGCGGCGGTTGAAGGATGCCGAGGAACCGCTCAAGCGATTTCTTGGTTCACTGGAGCCGTTACTGAGGCGCAAACAGCTTGGTCCGGTGCTGTTTCAGCTTCCGCCGAACCTCAAGGCCGATGTAACTGTGCTCAGCGAGTTTCTGGCGTTGCTGCCGCCCGTGGTGCAATGCGCGTTCGAGTTCCGGCACGAGTCGTGGTTCAACGATGAAATCTATCAGGTATTGAAAAAGCATAATGCCGCGTTGTGTATCGCGGAGACGGAGTCGATCACTACTCCAGAGGAGCGAACCGCGAAATACATTTACTTTCGCTTTCGCAAGCCGAGCTATGACGCTGCCGAAGTCCGTAAGCTGGCCGATCGAGTAGGGCGCTGCCTGGCGGATGGACTGGAAACGTACGCATTCTTCAAACATGAGGAAGACCCCCGCAGCCCGTTGAACGCGGTGGAACTCTTGAACGCGGTGCGGAAAAGGCTAGCGGGCTGAATCTTGCTTGTTATTCCCGCGGTGACGGGCGCAAGCCATACTCACCTTGTGCAGAGTGCTGATCCCAATCTGCGGTTGCTGAATTCGTTTCTCGACTATCTGAAGGTTGAGAAGGGACTGGCGCCGCTCAGCGTTTCGGCGTACAAGTCCGATCTCGAACAGTATTCCGAATTTCTGCTGAAGCGAAAGCGTGCGCCACTGGCGGCGCGCAGGCAGGACGTACGCGACTTTCTGAACCAATTGCTGTCGAATGGAGTCGACGGGCGAAGCGTGGCACGCAAGCTTTCGGCGTTGCGGCATTTCTACAAGTACCTGTTGCTGGACCGCTATATCAAAACCGATCCCACGCTGAACATCGATACTCCGAGACAATGGAAGGTGCTGCCGAAGTCGCTGGCGGCGGATGAAGTCGAGAGTGTGCTGCGGGGGCCGGCGCGTGCCAAAGACGATCGGCTGTCGCAGGCGTTGACGATGCGTGACCGCGCCATCCTCGAAGTGTTCTACGCCGGAGCGCTGCGCGTGTCTGAAGTCATCAATGTCAAGTTAGAGGACCTGAAGCTGGAACTCGGCTATGTGTTGGTGAGGGGCAAGGGGGACAAAGAGCGCATCGTTCCGCTGGGACGGGCGGCGCAGGAAATCCTGCAGCAGTATCTGCGCGACGGTCGCGCGGTGCTGACGGCAGGGAGGTCGTCGCCCATTTTGTTTATTGCGCGAGGAGCAAAGCGCATCACTCGCCAACGAGTATGGCAGATTGTGGACGCTGCCTCCGCGCAATCGGGACGTCACGCCAGTCCCCACATGCTGCGGCACAGTTGCGCAACCCACATGGTTGCAAACGGGGCTGACCTGCGTACGGTGCAGACGATCCTGGGACACGCCGATATATCGACCACGCAGATATATACCCACCTGGCGCTCGATCGTCTCAATCGCGTTTATAAAGAGCATCACCCGCGAAGCAAGGCGCGTACGGCGCCGATTGGCGACACCCGCGAATGACGAAACCCGGTACAACGATTGTCGAGAAAGCGGCGGCGAAATTCATGCGTGCCCTGCACGAACGCAATGCCTCGCCCCACACCATTAAGGCCTATACCACCGACCTGGGGCAATTCGCTGAGTACGTTGGACCGCAGGATTGGCGCGAGATCGACCATGTCCTGATTCGCGGCTATCTGTCGAACCTGTACGAGCGCGGGCTTAGCAAAACGTCAGTCGCACGGGCGCTGGCGGCGTTGCGGTCACTCTATCGCTGGCTGGCACAGGAAGGCGTGGTCGATCAGAACCCAGCGGCCCTGGTGGCGACACCCAAGTTGCCGAAGAAGTTGCCGCGCGTGCCGACCATCGAAGAAGTGAACACGGTGCTCGACTCCAAGATGCCCGAGTGCTCGGCGTTCAAGGAGCGCGATCTGGCGATCCTGGAGCTGTTGTATGGCTGCGGGATCCGCAACGCAGAGTTGATAGGGATCAATGTCGATGACATTCGCTGGTCGAATGAAGTCGTGCTGGTGCGGGGCAAAGGCCGCAAGGAGCGCTACGTCCCATTGGGAGAGTCGGCGAATGCAGCGGTGCGGGCGTACCTGCCACTGCGGCACAAGATTCTGGCAGAGAGGAAACGCACCACGGAACGAGCCCTGCTGATCAATCTACGAGGCAGTCGGCTCACCACCCGCAGTGTGGGCCGCATCGTCAAACAGATTGCGGTGGCCAATGGGCTCTCGCCCGACGTGCATCCTCACACGCTACGACACGCGTTCGGCACGCACATGCTGGAGGAAGGCGCTGATCTGCGTGCCATCCAGGAGATGCTTGGCCACGAGCGGCTCTCTACCACGCAGCGCTACACGCAGTTGACGGTCAAGCATGTGATGGAAGTGTACGACCGCACCCATCCCCACGCGAACAAGGGGTAGGAGGTTGCCGAGAGAGAGTGGGAAAGCAGGTCCCTCCGCTCGCTACGCTCGGTCGGGATGACGACTTCAGAAGGCTCAGCCTGTGTGCGATCCGATTGCTGCGAGCGACTCGTCGTGCTTTGGAGTACCCCGCAACTCGTCATACGCTTCGACGACGCGGCGGCGAATCTCGGCAGTCATCTCCGCGTACTGTGCCTCAGGATTAGGTCCGAGCGCAGGTGGGTACACGGGGTCGAGGAATTGTACTTTCAGCTTGGAAAAGCCGCGGAATTTCTCGCCGCGCGGCCAAGCCTCGAAGAAACCTTCCAGCGCAACTGGGACGACGGGACACTGGCTGTGAATCGCGAGGATGGCGGCGCCCTTCTTGAACAGCTTGGGCGGCCCATCGATGCTGCGCTCGCCTTCGGGGAAGAGTACGAGCACGCGCTTCTGGCGCAAACCATAGGCACCCGCGCGCATGGCGGGCACAAGGTTGGCATCCGGGTCGATGGGTATAAGGCGGATGGACTCCGCAATACGGCGCATCAGCTTGCTGCCGAAAATCTCGCTGGTTCCCACATAGAACGTGTCGCGCATGATGGTCCATGGCAAACAAGCGATCATTACAGGTCCGTCGAGGAAGCTCTGATGATTGGGCGAGAGGATGAATGGTCCGGAGCGCGGAAGCTTGTCCACACCCTCGACTTGTAGCTTGAACAAGTCGCGAAGCATCAGGTAGATAAGCCTGAGACCGAGAAAATAAACGGGAGCGGCGATGGGGTGATCGTGATCGATAGTGTCGCGCTCGATCTCGCCTGGCGGGTCATTGATCACCTCTTCCCATCCTGCGGCGGAACGTTGACTTGCGCCACCGGAATGGGCGATCACGGCGTCAACCAGGTCGCGCACAGTGTAGATCTCGGAGGCGACGGAGTCGGGAACGCTGGCGCCCATCTGCTGGTCGAGTGACACCAGCAACTCGACGCGCTCCATGGAATCGAGCCCCAGATCCAGTTCAAGGCTGTCGTTGGGATGAGGTGTGTCTTTCTTTAACTTTGATGCGCCCTGAATAGTGGCTAACGCCTTATTGACATTGGGTTGCTGCATCCATTCGATTTCTTCAGAAGCCAACTGACGGGGCGCGGCGGTCGTGGAGTGGGCGCCCTCCCCCCGCTTGACGCGTTGCTCGACTTCGAAGCGCTTGATCTTGCGGGTCGTGGTACGGGGCAGGTCGCTCTGCCAGATTTCGTAGCTCAGAATGCGCTTGGTGGAAGGCACCTTCGCTGAGAGTCCTTCGATCTCGAAGCGAAGTATGTCGCCGACGTTAACGATCTTTGCCCGACGCAGGGCTTCAAAGTCCGGAACAATCACAGCATGCAGACGTTCGGAGAATGGCTTACCCGGCGCGCTCTGCAAACCAAGTACGCATATTTCTTTGATATTGGGAGACTGCAGGTAATGCGCTTCGATCTCTTCGGGGTAGATGTTCTTGCCGGAACTGAGGACGATCATGTCCTTCTTGCGCCCGGTGATGTAGAAGTTTCCGTCGGCATCGCAATAGCCGAGATCGCCCGTACACAGCCAGCCGTCGCGGTACATCGCTGCGGTGACATCGGGCCGCTTGTAGTAGCCAGCCATGATGATGTCGCCGCGAATGGCAACTTCTCCGACGCTGGCCCCGCCATGTTCGGCCGATGGAGCCCCATCGAAGATCTTCATCTCCACGCCGGGCAACGGCTTTCCAATGGAACCCATCACGATGTCGTTGGGTGGCGTGACGCAGGCCCCGCCGGTGGTCTCCGTCATTCCAAATGCCTGGAGCAGGGTGAATCCCATGGCCTCGAACTGCCGGCCAACAGCAGCATCGAAGCGCGACCCCCCGGTAATGAGGTAGCGCATGCGGGGCCCGAGTAGCTTGTGGACCTTGGCGAAGAAGACATTACCGAGGTTTATTCCCAGCTTGCGGCCAATGGCAGAAACTCGCAGCATCAACCGGAAGGCTAGCTTCGCCACGGCTCCGCGCTGGCCAACTTCCTTCTCGATGCGTTCATGAATCAGGTAAAAGAACTGCGGCACACAGCAGAACAACGTGATGCCGCGGTCCTGCAACGCACGCAAGAGATCGGCGGTATTCAGCGTTTCGAGGAAGACCACGCGCGCCCCGACGGCGAAGGGCAGTAAGAGATTGGCCATCTGCGCCAGAGAATGAAACAGCGGCAGCACGCCCAGAATTGCATCGTCGGGGCCAACCTTGATGACCGCGAAGACGCACTTGATCTCGCCGGCAAGGTTGGCGTGCGACAGCATGACACCCTTGGGATCGCTGGTCGTTCCAGATGTGTAGAGGATGGTGGCGATGTCTTCCGGTTGGACAGGGATGGGATGGAAATTACCGGGGCCGGCCGCAAAGATTGCAGAGAGCGACGGCAGATCGGTCGCGGTCGTGTCGCCATCAATGACTACGATTTTGATCGGCAAGGCAGCGGTGGCTTCGCGGGATAACGCGAGATGCGCCCGATCGCAGAACAACAAAACGGCATCACAATCGAGCAGGAGTTTGCGGACCTGATCGACGTGGAACGCGGTATCGAGCGGCACGGCCGTATTGCCGGACGCCAGGACACCGAGGTAGGCGGCAACCCACTTGGGATGGTTGGCACCAAGAAAGGCGCACTTGGAGCCGCGCTGAATGCCGGACTGCAGCAGCCAGTGTCCAACGGACTCCGCCATATTGCGCAATTGCGCAAAGGTGTAACTCTCAACCGCAGGAGTCCCGGCTGCTACGGCCGAGGACTCGTGTTGCAGTTCGACCGCGATCTGGTCTGGATAGTGTTGTACCGATTCCTCAAAGCGGTCGTAGAACATTCGCCTCGACAGTCCAATCATGCTGGGAATTATTGCTGTCGCGTATCTTACAGCCTCCTTCAATCCGACCACCGCGGGAGCGCGTAATAACCTTGGAGGCCAATGGATTGCAGAGCGGATCGTTGACGGTAATGAGCGTGGTGGCAATTGGTTCAGCGCCGATGTCCGAAGAAGCCGTTAGTAGCTGCTAACGTCCGTCTTTTCCCCCACTTGCAAAGTGCGACCACGCCCGGTAACGCGCATCCAATGTGTTAGGCTTGGTAGTGGGTTGGAGTGTGCGAAATTCACGCATTTCGGCCCGTAGACATTACCCCCAACCGAAGTTCCGCAAGGAAAGATTGCATTGATTAACAAGCTGATGGCGAAGGTTTTTGGCACCAGCAATGAGCGCGAGATCAAGCGCATCATGCCGCTGGTGGAGCGCGTCAACGCGCTCGAGCCCGAGACGAAGCAGTTCACCGATGAGCAACTCCGGGCCAAGACAGACGAATTCCGCAAACGCATTCATGAGCGCGTGGATCCGGTTGAAGACGCTGACGAAAAAGCGGTCGCGCTGAAGGCAGTCCTCGACGAAATCCTGCCCGAGGCTTTCGCGGTGGCTCGCGAGGCCAGTTGGCGCGTGCTCAAAATGAGGCACTTTGACGTGCAGCTCATCGGTGGCGTCGTCCTGCACCAGGGCAAAATCTCCGAGATGAAGACCGGTGAAGGCAAGACGCTGGTCGCCACCCTCCCGGTCTATCTCAATGCGCTGGCGGGGAATGGCGTTCACGTGGTCACGGTCAACGACTACCTGGCCAAGCGCGATTCCGAATGGATGGGTAAGCTCTACACGTTTCTGGGGCTGTCGGTCGGCGTTATCGTGCACGACCTCGACGATCGTGAACGCAAAGAAGCTTACGCAGCCGACGTCACTTACGGGACTAACAACGAGTTCGGTTTCGACTACCTGCGCGACAACATGAAGTTCGATTTGAACGATTGCGTGCAGCGCGGACATAACTACGGCATCGTCGACGAAGTTGACTCGATCCTGATTGACGAAGCCCGTACGCCACTGATCATCAGCGGCGCAAGCGAGGAATCGACCGACAAGTACTACAAGGTGAATCGCATCATCCCGCAGTTGGAGCTTGGCGAGGAGATCGACCGTGGGTCGGGCGAAGATAAGATTCTGACCGGCGATTACGTGGTTGACGAAAAGCATCGCACCATCACGGTCACCGACACAGGGTGGGAAAAGGTCGAGCGGCTTCTGGGTATCGGCAATATTGCCGATCCGGAAAACTGGGACTTGAAGCACCACGTCGATACCGCCATCAAGGCGCATGCGCTGTATCGCCGCGATGTAGAGTACGTGGTCAAAGACGGCGAAGTGCTCATCGTCGATGAGTTCACCGGCCGCCTGATGCCGGGACGCCGCTGGTCTGACGGACTGCACCAGGCAGTAGAAGCCAAGGAGAACGTAAAGATCGAGCGCGAAAACCAGACGCTCGCCACCGTCACTTTCCAGAACTACTTCCGCATGTACAAGAAGCTGGCCGGCATGACCGGTACGGCTGAGACGGAAGCTGCCGAGTTCGACAAGATTTACAAGCTGGAAGTGGTGGTGATCCCAACCAATCGTGAGTTGCGCCGCATCGAGAACTCCGACGTGGTGTACCGCACGGAGAAAGAAAAATACTTCGCTGCTGCGGATGAAATCATGCGCATGGCGCAAACTGGACAGCCTGTCCTGGTGGGTACTACTTCAGTCGAAAAGTCGGAGCGGTTGTCGGACCTGCTGAAGAAAAAGGGCGTCAAGCACGTCGTACTCAACGCCAAGCATCATGAAAAGGAAGCTGAGATCGTGGCGCAGGCCGGGCGCAAGGGTGCCATTACCATTGCGACCAACATGGCGGGCCGTGGTACCGATATTCTGCTAGGTGGCAATCCCGAATTCATGGCCAAGCAGGAGTGCCTGAAGAAGGGACTGGCGCAGCCCTTGAAAGTGGTTGCGGGCGAGGTCACGGCGAAGCCTGACGATCCCAACCTGTCCTACTTTTATTTCAACGGCAATGAATACCAGGTGCCGACCGCGCAATGGCAGGAGATCAATGCGCGCTATAAGGCCGAGACCGACGTCGAGCACGAAGACGTAATCAAGTTGGGCGGATTGTTCATCTTTGGCACAGAGCGTCACGAGGCTCGCCGTATCGACAACCAGTTGCGTGGACGAGCCGGCCGTCAGGGCGATCCCGGCGCATCACGATTCTACCTTTCGCTGGAAGACGACCTGATGCGCATCTTCGCCAAGGAGTGGGTGTCGAACCTGTTGCAGCGGCTGGGCATGGAAGAGGGCGTCCCCATCGAATCGGGACTGATCACGCGGCGTATCGAGGCGGCCCAGAAGGCCGTCGAAGGGCAGAACTTCGAAGCTCGTAAACACGTCCTCGAGTACGACGATGTGATGAACAAGCAGCGCCGGGCGGTTTATGGGCTGCGCAAGCAATTGCTCGAAGGTATCGACCAGAAGGAACTGATCCTCGAAGACTATGTTCGCGAGCTGCTTGGTGGACTCCTCGACAAGTACTGCGGCAAGGACGTGCATCCCGAAGACTGGGATATCAAAAGCCTGAAAAACCAGCTCTTCACCCGCTTTGGTGTGGACGTAGAGAAGGAAAACGTCGATACAGATCGGCTCAATCGCCAGGAACTGGGCGATGCGATCTTCGACAAGCTGAAGGAACGCTACGACGCCAAGGAACAGTTGATCGGACCCGAAGCGATGCGGCATCACGAGCGCATCATCATGTTGAGCGTGCTCGACCAGCAGTGGAAAGACCACCTGCTCAGCATGGATCACCTGCGCGAAGGCATCGGACTGCGCAGTTACGGCCAGCACGATCCCCTGGTGGAGTACAAGCGCGAGTCGTTCGACATGTTCGAAGCGATGATGGAACGCTTCGAGGAAGAGACCGTCCGCTACTTGTACCTGATGCAGGTGATCGAAGCGCCCTCGCGTCCTGCACCGCAGCCGGTACTTGAGAGCGGTGGCGATGGTGACGCGCTGGCAGCCGTGAGTACCGCCAGACGGCAGCGGATGGCGACCACGATCGACGATATGGAAGCGGAGTTCCAACGCCGCAAGCGCCGCGAGTTGGACCAGGCACGCATGGCCGGTGGCGACACTCAAGGTTCGGTTCAACAGGTGGTACGTCCCGATAAAATCGGCCGCAACGATCCTTGCCCATGCGGCAGCGGCAAGAAGTATAAGAAGTGCTGCGGGGCGTAATCGGGTCTGACCGCTGATATCTTGCTATCCCGTCGCTGGCGCGGCGGGATATGCTTTTTAGCCAGGCTGATAGCCATCGCTTTTCTGGAGATGCCGATGTCGCTGTGCGCGCAATGTAGTGCATCGTTGTCCGAGCAGGCACGATTCTGTCCGCGTTGCGGCGCCGTGGTCTCCCAAACTGGCGTGGAAGAAGTAAGGGCGACAGTCTCGCAAGCCAGCGTCGAACCGCCGCGCCCAGGCGAAATACCACTTGGGACCGCAAGGGGGGACAGGTCAGACGAAGGACTGCCGCTCCCCGAAAACATCGCCGGAGTGGTGGCATACATCACGATCCTTCCTGCAGTTGTTTTTCTGTTCCTGGAGCCGTTTAAGCGCAATTTCTTTGTGCGCTTTCACGCCTTCCAACACTTGTTTTTGTGGGTTGCTGGGGTTGCCATCGCCATTGCAGCAGGGATACTGACCGCGATTCTGCAACTGATTCCCTTCGCGCGAGTGCTCGTGTTCCCGCTGGCGGGCCTGATTACCCTGGCGTGGTTCTTCTTGTGGTTACTGCTGGTGGTCAAGGCCTACCAACACGAGTTGTTCAAGCTGCCGATCATCGGTGACCTGGCAGAGCAACAAGCCGCCGCCTGATGCCAAAATGCGCTTCCGGTCATTTCTATGCAGTGCTCTTACGGTGTTCGACATCGTCAAACATAAAATGTAATTTCTATTTACCTTTCCTCTCCGGAAATCTGTATCCTGATGAATTCAGTTTTGTGACGGACAATTCGGCGCAGCGGGGGCCGAAGGCATGAGAAAGGGTCTGTGAAAGTTAGGGTCTTTTACCACGACAAATGTTTTGATGGGGCTTGTTCGGCGGCGCTTTTTTCGCGGTTCTACCGGGAACGCATCCGCGAGCACGTCGAATTCGAATATGTCGGACTGGTGCATCGCGCCGGGGCGCTGTTCAATGAATCCGATTTTACTGGCGACGAGAACGCCATCGTTGATTTCAAATATTCGCCCTCGCCCCGCATTACCTGGTGGTTCGACCACCACCAAAGCGCGTTCCTGACGCGCGACGACGCCTCGCACTTTGAGCAGGACACGAGCAATACGAAGTTCTACGATCCCGATTACAGGTCATGCACCAAGTTCATTGCCGAGGTGACAAAGCAACGGTTTGGGTTCAATCCCGATCCGGTAGCGGAACTGGTGGAATGGGCTGACATCATTGACGGCGCCTTGTACTCCGATCCGCAAACGGCAGTGGAAATGAAGGAACCGGCGATGAAGCTCACCATGGTGATCGAGTCGAACCAGGATGCTGGGTTCATTCCCAAGTTGATCGGAATGCTGGCGTATAAGCCACTGGCTGAGATCATCAGTACGCCGGAAATTGCAGAACGTGTTCCGGGCCTGATGGACCGTCATCGCAAATCCATCGAAATCCTGCGGGAGCGCACCGCGTGCAAGGACGGCACGGTGTTCTTCGATATCACCGATCACGAGCTCGAGGGGTACAACAAGTTTGTCCCTTACTACTTGAACCCGAAGTGCGTTTATAGCGTGGGATTGAGCAAGAGTAGTTTTCGGACGAAAGTGTCGGTGGGTTCGAATCCGTGGGCTCCGGTCGAGCCGATCGTGAACCTGGCCAAAATATGCGAGCGTTACGGCGGTGGCGGGCACGCTCGTGTCGGTGCCATCTCGTTCCCACCGGGAAAATTTGAATTGGCGCGGCAGGCCGCAGAAGAGATTGTCGCCGAGTTGCGAGCGAGCTACCTGGAGCAGGCGGCGAAATAAGTTGGAGCGTCTGCGAACCTCGCTGTTGTGGCACAGTAGTTTGGGATGGCCGATAGCCAAAACTTGCAACGCCAAGGGCGAATAGCGTTTACCTATCCTGACTTCGCCTACTATCAATTGGCGCGACTGTTCACCGTGATGGCGACTTAGATGCAGTCGGTCGCCGTGGGCTGGCAGGTTTACGAAATCACCAAGCGTCCCCTGGATCTCGGTTACGTCGGTCTGGCGCAATTTCTTCCCACGATCCTGCTGTTTCTTGTGGCCGGACACGCTGCTGACCGCTTCAATCGGCGAAACATTGTCACCCTCTGCTATGCCGGACTGGGTTTGGCCTCAACCATCCTGTTCCTGTTGACCCTGAGCGGTACGCACTCGGTACATGCGATCTATGCAGCACTGGTGCTGGTGGGAGTCGTGCGGTCGTTTAACGGCGCTGCCGGTCAGTCGATGGTTCCGCAACTGGTGCCCGAGGAACATTTCCCCAATGCCGTCGCGTGGGCGCAGACAGTTTTCCAAGCCGCTGTGATTATCGGCCCTGCGCTCGGTGGGTTGATTTATGCCGTTACAAGAGGGCCTGCGGCAGTTTACGTTACGTCGATGCTGGCGGCTGGCGTGTCGGTGGCGGCAGCCAGCCGGATACGACTGAGACCCGCCAAGCGTCCACGTGAACCGGTTAGTTTGTCCACGCTATTTGCCGGCTTACGCTTCATCTGGCAAAAGAAACTGATTCTTGGGACCATCTCGCTCGATCTGTTCGCCGTGTTGCTTGGCGGTGCCGTAGCTCTCTTGCCGGTCTATGCGCGCGAGATCCTGCACACCGGTCCGTGGGGACTGGGCATCTTGCGTAGTGCTCCGGCGGCTGGCGCTGCGGTGACGGCGGTCCTGCTGGCGCATCGGCCATTGCGCCGGCACGCGGGAACCACCATGCTTTGGTGTGTTGCGGGATTCGGCGTTTTCACTATCGTTTTTGGACTGTCCGGCAATCTCTATGTCTCGCTGCTTGCGTTGCTGCTGCTCGGTGCATCCGACATGGTGAGCGTCATCATTCGTGGAACGCTAGTGCAGTTATCCACGCCGGACTCCATGCGAGGGCGCGTTAGCGCGGTGAATTCGCTGTTCATCGGGACATCGAACGAGTTCGGGCAATTCGAGTCGGGATTGACCGCACAATGGTTTGGCACCGTTCCGGCCGTGGTGATCGGCGGTATTGGGACCCTGGTTGTGATTGCGCTCTGGTCGTGGATGTTCCCCGAACTGCGCGGTGCCGACCGCTTGGTTTCAAAGCTCGAAGTGGTCGAGCACGAGGTGCCATGACCGCGAGCAGTGCCTATTACGCATCGCAGCTCCGCCACGAGTTGAGCCTGCGCAACCGCGCTTTCGCGCTGCAGCGACAGCTCTCGCACGTGGAGAGCTTTGGAGGAATGGCGGTGACGGTTTACCAACCGCACCCCACCCGACGGCGGCACGGCAACTTCTTCGATGAAAGTTACGCCGCGATGGTGGCGATTCCGGAATGGCGCAAGCGGCTGGAAAAAGTACACACCACGGCCAAATCGTCGTTGCCCAGGAGCGGCCGCGGCTGGAAGGAACTCGACTCGTCGATGAGCTCGGATGCGCTGCTGATGAACATTTTCTGCTGCCCGTACGTCTCGGACGACCCGCGCGTGCTCGGGCTGTTCGGCATCGAAGCTGCCGAGTTGCCGCACTTCGGATGGCGGGCGCGGGTGCCGTTGAAGAAGGGCACGGCCGATCGCACTGAAGTCGATATGAAGTTGGGCAACATGCTGTTCGAGGCCAAGCTTACCGAGTCGGATTTTCAGTTCTGCAACCCGGCAGTGCTGCGCGACTATCGCGACTTTGAGGAGGTCTTCGAATCCAGCGATTTGCCCGAGGAGGGAGGAAAACTGGTTTCGTATCAACTGATTCGTAACGTGCTGGCCGCGCATGCCACCGACTGCGGCTTCTGTGTTTTGCTTGACGCTCGCCGTCCGGATCTGATGGAAAGCTGGTATGCGATTCTGCGCTGCGTTCGTCCGGTCGAACTGCGCGTGCGTTGCAAGGTGCTGACCTGGCAGGAATTGAGCGCGATCCTGCCCGAGCAGCTATGCGAGTTTCTCGACCTGAAGTACGGCATCGTGCCGCCGGGGAAAATCCCGGCTATGATGTTCAACGGAAAAGACTTAGGGAGCGAAGAGTAGTTGCGATTGCCGGTCGGTCTGGATGCTCGGTCTCGGCGGCAGTAGCTCATTAGTGTCTCTTATGGAATCCGTTGGATCATTAGTAAAATTTGCTCAGGCGTAAAAAATTCTAATTTCTCTCGACTAAGCCCATCCAGTTTAGGTATAAATCACAAATCACTTATGACGTCAGCCGGCCAATCCCGAATCACTCCGAACTGCGATTCGATCCTCGTGATCCGGCGCCTGGCCCTAGTACGCGTACTTACGCTCGTACTCCTTCTACTAGGAGTAGCGGGCTACATTGGAGGCGCGGGGACGTAGGCAAACAGAAAAAGAAGATCCTGAAAAGCCACTGACCCGCCCTAGCGGAAGTGGCTTTTGTTCTATAAGGCCGCAACAGGATTCAGCGATTTGAGGAGAAAATGAGCGAAGACAGTTGCAGGGAGCGTAGCCGGCACATCACCGAAGGGCCCAACCGGGCCCCGGCACGCGCCATGTTCAAGGCCGTCGGCTTTACCGACGAAGATCTGCGCAAACCCATCATCGGCATCGCCAACACCTGGACGGAAGTCGGGCCCTGCAATTATCACCTGCGCGAAATCGCTGCCGCCGTGAAAGAAGGCGTGCGCGAAGCCGGAGGTACTCCGATGGAGTTCAATACCATCGCGGTTTCCGACGGCATCACTATGGGTTCAGAAGGCATGCGTGCCTCTTTGGTCAGCCGCGAGGTAATCGCCGACTCTATCGAGTTGGTCGCGCGAGGGCACATGTTCGACGGCGTGATCGCGCTGTCGAGTTGCGACAAGACCATTCCGGGTACGGTAATGGCGCTGGCAAGGCTCGACATTCCCTCGCTGATGCTTTACGGCGGATCGATTGCGCCCGGCCACTACCAGGGTCGCGACGTCAGCATTCAGGATGTCTTCGAGGCCGTTGGCAAGTACGCGCAGGGCAAGATGAATGACGCCGAGTTGAAGGACATGGAGGACCATGCCTGTCCCGGGCCGGGGGCGTGTGGCGGACAGTTCACCGCTAACACCATGTCCACGGCTTGCGAATTCCTCGGTATCTCCCCTCTCGGCAGTAATGCAGTTCCAGCAACCTCTCCCCTGAAATATGAAGTAGCCAAGCAGGCCGGCCGCCTGGTGATGGAACTGTTGCGTCGCGATATCCGGCCTTCGCAGATCATGACCGAGGCGGCGTTGAAGAACGCGATGACTTGCGTCGTGGCTTCAGGCGGCTCCACCAACGCAGTCCTGCATCTTCCCGCCATCGCCACCGAGCTCGGGCTGAGTTTTTCACTCGAAGATATAAGCCACATCTGCTCGCGGACTCCCGTGTTGTGCGACCTGAAGCCGGGTGGGCGCTTCATGGCGACGGATTTCTTCCGCGCCGGGGGCACCAAGTTACTGGGACACATCCTGGCCGAGGCCGAACTGATTAACGGTGATTGCATCACGGTAAGCGGCAAGACGCTGGGGCAAGAGGTCGCCGAAGCGACCGAGCAACCGGGACAGGAAGTAATTCGTCCGGTGGCGCGCTCGCTGAGTCCGACGGGCGGCCTGGCGATTCTGCGCGGCAATCTGTCGCCCGAAGGTTGCGTGGTCAAACTGGTCGGTCAGGCACGCCGCGAGCATCGCGGCCCTGCGCGGGTCTTTGAGTCGGAAGAGCTGGCATTCGAGGCGGTACAGAGTTCGCAGATCAAGGCGGGCGACGTGATCGTGATTCGCAACGAAGGTCCGCGCGGTGGGCCCGGCATGCGCGAAATGCTGGCCGTAACTGCGGCCTTGGCGGCGACGCCGCTGAGCGAACATGTGGCCTTGCTGACGGATGGCCGCTTTTCCGGCGCGACCCATGGGTTCATGGTCGCGCACGTTGCTCCGGAAGCCGCGGTGGGCGGGTCTATCGCGGCGGTGCATGAAGGCGACATGATCACCATTGACGTTGATCAAGGCAGACTGCAGCTCGAAGTCTCCGAGGCAGAGTTGCAGCGCAGAATGACAAAGTGGGTGCCGCCGGTCCCGCGCTACAAGACCGGGGTCTTCGCCAAGTATGCGAACAGCGTGTCGTCGGCCGCCTTTGGCGCGGTTACAACGCCAGGCGCGGGGCCTGTAAACGCGGGGGAGCATGGAATTAACATTCCCGATTTTGCCCCGGCGGGAGCGCGAGGGAGATGAGCAAGATGCGATTGACGGGTGCGCAAATCGTTTGGAAGTGCCTGGAGCGCGAAGGTGTGGACACTGTCTTCGGCTATCCCGGCGGATGTGTGCTGCCGCTGTACGACGCGCTGCAACACACTCCCAGCATTCACCACGTACTGGTGCGGCACGAGCAGGGTGCGGCCCACATGGCTGACGGATATTCCCGTGCCACCGGTAAAGTCGGCGTGGCTCTGGCAACCTCGGGTCCGGGCGCGACCAACCTGGTTACAGGCATCGCAACTGCCATGCTCGACTCCTCGCCGATCGTCTGCATCACCGGACAGGTAGGCAGCAAGTTCATCGGTACCGATGCCTTTCAGGAAATCGACATCACCGGCATTACCATGCCGATCACCAAGCACAACTACATGGTGACCGACGTCAACGAAATTGCGCGCACGCTGCGCGAGGCGTTCATCATTGCACGCACGGGACGGCCCGGCCCGGTACTGGTGGACATCACCAAGGACGCGCAGATGGCGTCTTGCGATTTCGAGTGGGAATTCGTGATGCCTCGGTTGCGCAAGCTGGAAACCTGGGACGCGCCAGACCCATCGCAACTTGCCGAGGCGGCGGCGCTGATCAACCAGGCCGAGCGCCCGGTGATTCTGGCGGGGCACGGGATTCTGATGTCGGGTGCGATGCACGACTTGCAACTGTTCGCCGAAGCCAGCGATATTCCCGTCGGTTTGACGCTGCTGGGGTTGGGCGCAATGCCGCACTTCCATCCCTTGTGCCTGGGCATGATGGGCATGCATGGCGAAGCCTGGTTGAATCACGCCATCCAGAGCGCCGACTTGCTGATCGCGCTGGGCATGCGTTTCGACGACCGTGTCACGGGCAAGCTCGACAGCTACGCTCAGAACGCCAAGAAAATCCACGTGGACATCGATGCTTCCGAAATCCACAAAAACGTCCGCGCCGAAGTAGCCATCGTGGGCGACCTCAAGCAAGTGCTTCCCAAGCTGATTCCGCTGGTCACGCCCATGAAGCGCTCCGAGTATTGGGCCGAGATCAACGATGCCAAGGGGGCGGTCTCGGTGCGCGATATCCGCAATCTGCCTGACACCGGCCACCTCTACGCCGCGCACGTGATCCACGACCTCTGGCGCGAGACCAAAGGCAAGGCGCTGATCGTGACCGATGTTGGTCAACACCAGATGTGGGAGGCGCAGTATTACCACCACAGCGAGCCTCGTTCGCTCATCACCTCCGGCGGATTAGGCACCATGGGCTTCGCCTTGCCGGCCGCGATTGGCGCGAAGTTCTCGCGCCCCGACGCCGATGTCTGGGTCATCGTCGGCGACGGCGGCTTCCAGATGACCATGGCGGAGTTGGCCACCCTGGTACAGGAGGGCATCAAGGTCAACATCGCCATCATCAACAATGGCTACCTCGGCATGGTGCGCCAGTGGCAGGAGTTCTTCTACGAGCGCAACTACGCTGCCACGCCCCTGGTCAATCCTGACTTCACCAAGATCGCCGAGGCATACGGCATCCTGACCTTCGCGGTGACCCATCGCGACGAAGTGGCTCCCACGGTTCAGAAAGCGCGCGAGCATCCCGGCCCGGTGCTGATCGATTTCCGGGTGGAGCAGGAAGATTCGGTTTATCCCATGGTTCCGGCAGGCAAGGCACTGCACGAGATGATCCGGCGCCCGAGCGCCATCGTGGAGACGGCTACAGACGAGTAAAACTATGAACATGACCTATTTGTTGGACGTTGCGAACCATACTGGCGTGGTCACCCGCATCTCGCTGATCTTCCGGCGGCATGGGGCCAACCTGCAGTCGCTCTCGACGGCGAAGACCGAGCACCCGTCGATCGTTCGCATCGTGATCACATCAGACCTCGAAGGCAGGGCGGCCCACCGCATCAAGGGGCAGCTCTCGAAGCTCATCGACATTTTCAAGGTGGACATGATCTCGAATGAAGAGGGCACCTTCCGCGCCTTCGGCATGATGAAGATCGCGTGCACCCTCCAGACCCGCCCGCAGATTCTGCAACTGCTGGAGATCTTCAATGGGCGTGTGCTCGAACTCACTACCGAGTGGATCCTGATTGAGATGACGGGCACCCCGGAACAACTCGAGGGCTTGCTGCAGGTGTTGCAGCCTTACGGCATCCTGGAAGCGGTGGAGACCGGCCCGATCGTCATCCGCCGCAATTCGCCGCGCAATGCAACACGTCCACAGCCAACTTGGGAAGTTGTTCCCGGAGCGTTGTCTGTAGGAACAAGTTAAACCACTACATCAATTTATAGTTCGACTCAGGAGAGGAACGCTATGGCACAGATCTTTTATGACAAGGACGCTGATCTTTCGCAGGTGAAAGCTACGAAGGTCGCCATTATCGGATATGGATCGCAAGGCCATGCGCATGCGCTGAATCTGCATGACAGTGGTGTCGACGTTTGCATCGGGTTGCATCCGGGTAGCCGTTCGCGAGACCGCGCCGAAGCCGCGGGGTTGACGGTGAAGTCGGTGAGCGACGCTGCGGCGTGGGCCGACACCATCATGGTGCTGGCTCCCGATACCGAGCAGGCGAAGATCTATCACCGCGACATCCAGCCCAACCTGAAGCCGGGGAAGACACTGATGTTCGCCCACGGTTTCAATATCCGCTTCGGAACGATTCAGTGTCCCGCGGGAGTGGACGTCAGCATGATCGCGCCTAAGGCACCAGGACATCGCGTGCGTGAGGTGTTTGTCGAGGGCGGCGGTACACCGTGCCTCGTGGCCGTTGAGCAGGATGCGTCGGGCAAAGCCTGGCAGTACGCGTTGTCGTACGCGAAGGGAATTGGTGGAACGCGCGCTGGCGTGTTGAAGACCACGTTCACCGAGGAGACGGAGACCGATCTGTTTGGCGAGCAGGCCGTGTTGTGCGGCGGCGCCAGCGCCTTGGTCAAAGCCGGTTTCGAGACGCTGGTGGATGCGGGCTATCAGCCCGAGGTCGCCTACTTCGAGTGCCTGCATGAGCTGAAGCTGATCGTTGACCTGATGTATCGCGGCGGTCTGAGCTACATGCGCTATTCGGTCAGCGATACGGCGGAGCACGGCGACTACACCGCCGGCAAGCGCCTGATCAACGACCAGACCCGCAAAGAGATGAAGCAGATTCTCGAAGAAATCCGCAACGGCAAGTTCGCGGCCGAGTGGATCAAAGAGAACGAAACCGGTCGCCACAACTTCATCGCGGAACGTGAGCGGCAGCGCGACCACCAGATTGAGAGCGTGGGAGAACGGTTGCGCGACATGATGCCGTTCCTCAATCCGGTGAAGGTGTCGGATATCGAGGCGCCGGCGAAGAAGGAAGAGCCGGCGGTAGCCACGACGGCCTAGGTTTGTCACTGGATTCGGGTGGAAGCGCCGGCCTTTAGGCCGGCGACAACGCGGCCCATTATTTATCCCTCGCGGACTTTAGTCCGCGAGGGAGTTTCAAAGGGGATCCTAGGATGGCGTTTTTTTCTGAGAGCAAGTGGGTTTGGAAGAACGGGAAGATCATTCCCTGGGAAGAAGCCACGGTCCACATGTCCGCGCACGGGCTGCACTACGGCACCGGAGTCTTCGAAGGCATTCGCTGTTACAACACGCCAGATGGGCCAGCGGTTTTCCGGCTCGATGCGCACCTGCAGCGGATGTTCGAATCGGCCCGGACCTATGGCCTTCCCATTCCTTACTCGCAGGAAGAACTGACGCTGGCTGCAATTGACGTGATCAAGGCCAACGGCTTCTCCGATTGCTACGTGCGTCCGATCGCGACCTATGGCAGCGCCAGCTTGGGTGTGCATCCCCGGCAGTGTCCGGTGGAAGTAGCCATGCTGGCGTGGCCGTGGGGTGCATACCTTGGCGCTGACGCGCTGGAGAACGGTATCCAGGTAACGGTTTCGCGCTGGAAGAAATTCAGCTCCCTGGCAATGCCCGCGACGGCGAAAGCTTGCGGTCAATATCTGAACTCGATGTTGGCGGTGCAGGACGCGGTGCGCTGCGGTTTCGACGAAGCGTTGCTGGTGGATGAAGAGGGCATCATCGCCGAAGGCTCGGGCGAGAACTTCTTCATGGTGCAGAACGGCAACCTGCTGACCAACGACGAACGCGACCACGTGCTCATGGGCATCACTCGCGACTCAGTCATCACGCTGGCGCGGGACCTGGGTTACAAGGTGTTCGTCGGCCAGATGCACCTCGAAGAACTGGAAGTTGCCGACGAGGCATTTTTCACCGGCACTGCGGCAGAAGTCACGCCTATCAGTGCGCTCGATCGCAAGCCGATCGGGAACGGTAAGCCTGGTCCCGTCACGTTGGAGTTGCAACGCGCCTACTTCGCGGCCACTTCGGGGAAGGACCCGAAGCATCGGGACTGGCTGACTCGGGTGAATGCCAAGAGCGAAGCCACGAAAACGGTTTAGCGTCAGTGCTCGGAGAGCATTAGAAATCGCGATCCGGGGGCTTGCGATACCGCTTTACAAGTTTTGAGGAAAGCTTGACCAGCATGAGAGAGCACGGTTCCAGTCCGGTACACCAGGCGCAACTTGCGTTCCATGGCAAGTTCCGGGCACGGCACGTGAATCAACTCTTTGCTGGCAATCTCATGTTCGACGGCGATCAGGGGAACCAGGGCCACGCCGTTTTCCATACGCACGAATTGCTTGATGTCTTCAATGGTGGGCAGTTCGACGTTCATGTGCAGCGGCGCGTGGTGTTTCTTGAAGGCTTGGATCACCTTTTCTCGGTAAGGGCTCAGCACGCTGTGGGCGATGAAGGACTCCGCACCGAGGTCTTTGATCCCGACGTTTTTGGCGTGTGTCAGCGGGTGGCGAGGATAGACGATCAGGGCCAGTTCATCGCGGTAGAGCACGTGGGACGTCAGTTCGCCGTCGTCAGGCCGGAACGACACCACGCCGAACTCAACGTCATGGTTGAGCACCTGGCCGGGGACTTCGCGGGCCAGCGTGCGCATGACCTGGATGCGGATCATGGGATGGGTGCGGTGAAACTGGTGCAGGACCGGGAGCAGATAGCGGGCGGTGAATTCGTTGGCGGCAATGACCAGCTTGCCCTGGTGGAGCATGCGTAGCTCCTTGAGCGACTCGCGGGCTTCTTCACGAACGTTCAACAGTTCTTTGGCATACGTTTGCAGCACCTGTCCGGCGTCGGTCAGAGAGCCGTCACGGGAGGATCGGTCGAAGAGACGCTCACCGAGTTCGTCCTCGAGTTTGGAGATGGTTTGGCTGACGGCCGACTGGGTGCGGTGCATGCGGGCCGCCGCTCGGGAAAAGCTTTTTTCCTCGGCCACGGCCAAAAACGTCTCTAGTTGGAAGAGCTCCATCATTACCGCCTTTCCGGATTTGGGAAGGAAGAAGTGATTTAATCACATTATCTAATGATTCTGCAAGATATATTATTTTGACTAATTTACGATTAGTCGGTAACGTTAAGACATCATACCTTGGAGGTGAATATGCAGCGAGACCGCGTATTAGTTTTTGATACGTCGCTCCGCGACGGCGAGCAGGCCCCCGGATGTAGCATGAACGGGGACGAGAAGCTCCTATTCGCCAAAAAGCTCCAAGCGCTGGGGGTCGATATCATCGAGGCCGGCTTCCCGGTCGCGTCGGCTGGCGATGCCGAGGCGGTACGCCGCATCGCAACCGAAGTTCAGGGACCGGTGATAGCGGCGCTGGCGCGCTGCGTCGAGAAGGACATTGCTGTTGCATGGGAAGCAGTTAGCCGCTCCATGCGGCCTCGTATTCACACCTTTTTGGCCACTTCTGACATCCACCTTGCCTTCAAGCTGAAGATCGGACGACACGAGGCGCTGCACCAGGCCGCCAAGATGGTCGCCTATGCCCGCTCGCTGTGCACTGATGTGGAGTTTTCTCCCGAGGACGCAACCCGGTCGGACGTAGGATTCCTGTGCGACGTATTGCAGGCGGCGGTTGATTCTGGTGCGACGACTTTGAACATCCCTGACACCGTTGGGTACACCACGCCCGGAGAATACGGAGAGTTGATCCGGACGATTCGCCAGCGGGTAAAAGGCATCGAAAACGTTACTATCTCGGTTCACTGCCACAACGATCTGGGTCTGGCGGTGGCGAACTCACTGGCCGGAGTCGAGGCGGGTGCTCGCCAGGTGGAGTGCACCATCAATGGCATCGGCGAACGGGCCGGCAATGCCTCGCTGGAAGAAGTCGCGATGGCGCTGCACGTACGCGCTGACCGCTACGGAATTGATACCGGTATTAACCATGCCGAGATTTTTTCGACCAGCCAGATGTTGTCGGAATTGATTGGCTTTGAAGTACAGCCGAACAAAGCCATCGTGGGACGCAACGCCTTCGCTCACGAGGCGGGTATCCATCAGCACGGCGTGCTGAACAACCCGCTGTGCTACGAGATCATGACGCCGGAAACGGTGGGGATTCCTGCGGAGCGCATCGTTCTCGGCAAGCATTCGGGCCGTCACGCGCTGGTGTTCAAGTATCGCGAACTCGGCCACGAGTTGTCGGGCGACGAAGTCAACCGGATCTATCAGGACTTCACTCGCCTGGCTGACCGCAAGAAGATCATCTACGAGCAGGACCTGCTGGCCATGCTGTACACCCATCGCAGCGGCATGCGTGAGCCCAAGGGACCGGCACCGGAGATGCGTCCCGCATGAAGTTGCGTATCGTCGCATTGCCGGGAGACGGGATTGGCCCCGAAGTAACCAAGCAGGCCGTGGCCGTGCTGCAGACGGTTTCGGACGTGTGCGGCTACGAGTTTCGTTTCGAGTCGCATCGCATTGGCGGTGCGGCCATCGAGCAGGATGGAACACCGCTGCCGGAGAAAACGCTGGCAGCCTGCCTGGAAGCCGACGCTGTTCTTCTCGGCGCAGTAGGTGCGCGGAAGTTCGATGGACTCACCGGTGAGAAGCGTCCCGAGGCTGGATTACTGGCGTTGCGACAGGCGCTCGGCGGATTCGCCAACCTGCGTCCAGTGAAGGCGTATGAAGCCATCGCGGACTGCTCGCCTCTGCGCGAGGACGTGACCCGCGGCGCTGACATCCTGATTGTTCGCGAGTTGCTCGGCGGCCTTTATTTTGCGCAACCGCGCGCGCTCAATGAAGACGGACTCTCCGCTTACAACACCATGCGCTACCACGTTGACGAAGTCGAACGCGTGGCGCATGTGGCATTCCAGGAAGCCCGTCGCCGCAAACATCTTGTTACCTCGGTGGACAAGGCCAACGTGCTGGAGACTTCCCAGCTCTGGCGCCGCACCGTAACCGCAATGGCAAAAGAGTATCCCGACGTGCAACTGGAACACGCCTACGTCGATTCCTTCGCCATGCAGGTGATCACAACGCCCGCTCGCTACGACGTGGTGCTGACTGAGAATCTGTTTGGCGATATCCTGTCGGACGAAGCCGCAGTCATCAGCGGGTCACTCGGCATGCTGGCCTCGGCCAGTGTGGGCGGCAAGGTCGAACTCTACGAGCCGGTACATGGTTCGGCTCCTGATATTGCCGGCAAAGGACTGGCGAACCCGTTCGGCGCGATCCAGTCAGCCGCCATGTTGCTGCGCTACACAGCCGGGCTTTACCATGAGGCGGACAAGATCATGCAGGCCGTCGATCGCACGCTGGTACGCGGACTGGTCACGCAAGATCTTAGCGGCCGTCGCAACCGGCAGGCTGTTTCCACCGATGCGATTGGGCAAGCTGTGGTCGAAACGGTGACCGACCTGCTGCAGATGCAGATGGCCTACCACGCAGTCTGAGGCACGGATGCACAAGCCAAAATCTCTGTTTGAGAAAGTGTGGGACTCCCATGTGGTGAGGGCACCCGAAGGCGAGCCAACGCTGCTTTACATCGACCTTCACCTGGTGCATGAAGTTACAACGCCGCAGGCGTTTGAGGGGCTTCGCCTGGCGAACCGCAAAGTGCGCCGGCCCGACCTGACGTTCGCGACCATCGATCACAACGTCCCTACCACCACCGACGAGCGCTTTCAGATCAAGGATCAAATCGCCGCCCAGCAGATTGCAACGTTACGGAAGAACTGCGAGGCTGCCGGCATTCCGCTGTTCGATATCGGATCAGGAAGGCAGGGCATCGTGCACGTAATCGGTCCGGAACTCGGGTTGACCCAGCCCGGCATGACCATCGTGTGCGGCGACAGCCACACCAGTACGCATGGCGCATTTGGAGCGCTGGCCTTTGGCATCGGGACATCAGAAGTTGAGCATGTGCTGGCGACGCAGTGCGTTTCGCAAACTAAGCCGCACAGCATGCGCATCTCGGTCTCCGGAAAGCTGCCGGAGGGCACGACGTCCAAGGACCTGATTCTGGACATCATTCGCCGTCTCGGCACCGATGGCGGCACGGGACATGTCATTGAGTATGCGGGCGAGGCCGTCCGCAACCTCACCATGGAAGAGCGCATGACGATTTGCAACATGAGCATCGAGTGCGGCGCGCGCGCGGGCATGGTCGCGCCCGACGACACGACCTTCGCTTACATGGAAGGCCGTCCGTACGCGCCAAAAGGAGAAGCTTGGACGAGCGCAATCGCGGCCTGGCGGCAACTTGCAACCGATCAGGGAGCGACGTTCGACCGCGAAATCTCCATCGACGGTGCTCAGTTGGAGCCAATCGTGACCTGGGGAACAAATCCGGGAATGTCGGCGCCGGTGACCGCCAGCGTTCCCAACCCGGAGGATGCGCGCGATGCCTCCGGACGATCGGCGATGATCGCGGCTCTTGAGTACATGGGATTGAAGGCAGGAACGCGCATCGCAGATATTGCAGTCGATCGAGTGTTCATCGGATCGTGCACCAACGGACGCTTGGAAGATTTACGTGCCGCGGCGAAAGTCATCCACGGGCACAGGGTACATCCCGACGTGACGGTCTTGGTTGTTCCGGGATCGGAAGCGGTAAAGCTCGCCGCTGAGAGCGAAGGGCTCGACCGCATCTTCACAGAATCGGGCGCGCAGTGGCGCGAGCCGGGATGCTCGATGTGTCTCGGCATGAACCCCGACATCCTCGCGCCCAAGCAGCGCTGCGCCTCGACCAGCAATCGCAACTTCGAAGGCCGCCAGGGCAGGGAAGGCCGTACGCACCTGGTCAGTCCGGCAACTGCGGCTGCCGCGGCTGTGGCCGGGCGGTTCGTCGATGTGCGCGGCTGGGAGTACAGGAATTAACCCGATGGAACCGATTCGCAAACATCGTGGTGTGGTGGCGCCGATGTATAAGGAAAACGTCGATACCGATCAGATCATCCCCAAGCAGCACCTCAAGCGCATCGAGCGCACCGGCTTCGGGCAATTCCTGTTTTTTGACTGGCGCTATCATCCTGATGGACGAGACCGCGAGGACTTCGTGCTTAACCAGGAGCACTTCCGCACGGCGACCGTCTTGGTAGCGGGCAAAAACTTCGGGTGTGGTTCTTCGCGCGAGCATGCGGCATGGGCGCTGGGCGAGTTTGGGTTCCGCGTAATATTGGCTCCGTCTTTCGCCGACATCTTCCGCAACAACGCCGGCAATAACGGACTGCTTTTGATCGAGCTGGCCGAGTCGGTGATCCAGCGCATCGCCGAGCATGCCGACAAGCATCGGCCCTATGACTTGTCAGTCGATCTGGAGAACCAGACCGTCAGCGACGATTTCGGTCTGTCGGAGACGTTTGCAATCGACGCGTTCCGCCGCCATAGGTTGCTGAACGGCCTCGACGAGATCGGCATGACTCTGGCACACGAGGCGGAGATATCGCGCTTCGAGCAAAAGCGCCACCCCGACGTTGACCGAGGATAAACACCACTCTTGCTACGCCTCCGCCAGGACGCGATGCACCATTTGAACCGCGATCGAACCCTCCCCAACGGCTGACGCCACGCGTTTTACATTGCCCGAACGCACGTCGCCGACGGCGAAGACTCCGGGCATGCTGGTTTCGAGCAGGAAGGGCGGCCGCGAACCTGGCCACTGCGAGAACTGGGACGGGTTTATTTCCAGATCGTGACCTGTGACGACGAATCCCTTGCCGTCGAGCGCAAGGCAATCATTGAGCCACGCAGTGTTGGGAGCAGCTCCGGTCATCATGAAAACATGCCGGATCGGCAGGGTCTCCACCTCGCCCGAAATCTTGTTCCGCAACTGCACGCGCTCCAACTGTGAATCTCCGTCAAGTCCCACGATCTCGGTGTGATAGTGCAAGGCGACCTTGGGATTCTCCTCAATCCGCTGGACGAGGTAGCGCGACATGGTGTCTGAGAGTTGTCCGGAGCGCACCACCATGTGCAATTTGCGCGCAGTTTGTGAAAGAAACACTGCTGCCTGTCCCGCGGAATTTCCGCCTCCTACGACGATTACATCTTCCCCCTCACACAGTTGGGCTTCCATGAAGGTTGCGCCGTAATAGATACCCACTCCTGCGAACTTCGACAGGTTTGCAATCGCCGGTTTGTTGTATTGCGCACCCGTGGCGATGACCACGGCTCGGGTCGTGAGCTTTTGCCCATTATCGAGTTCAACCTGGTAAGGCTTGTGGCCGCAGTGGAGGCGGACCGCTCCGTGAGCGACCATCATTTCCGCGCCAAATTTCTGGGCTTGGTGCAGCGCTCGTGTTGCCAGTTCCTGGCCCGACACGCCCGTTGGGAATCCCAGGTAGTTCTCGATCTTCGAACTCGACCCCGCCTGTCCACCGGGAGCGTTGGTCTCGATGACAAGTACGTCAAGCCCCTCGGACGCCGCGTAAACTGCGGCTGCCAGGCCGGAAGGCCCCGCTCCCACCACGATTACGTCACGAATGCGGGCCTCGTCGGCGGGACTGTTGAAGCCAAGACAGTCCGCGACCTGCTGCACCGTGGGATTGCGCAAAACGGCTGACCCGCGGCAAATCAAGACCGGAATTTCTTTGATGGTCACGTTGAACCGATCCAGCAATTCCTGGGCATGGCTGTCAGTGTCGAGATCGACATATGTGTATGGATGCCCGTTGCGTGCCAGGAATTCGCGCAACCCCAGCGTGTTCGCGGAATGGCGCGACCCCAGCAGCACCGCGTCACCGAATCCCGTGGCGACCAGGGCCAGGCGACGGAGGATGAAGGCGCGCATGAAGATTTCGCTCAACTCGGCGTCCTTGGCAATTAGCGATCGCAGGTTCTCCGGACTGATTTCCAGGACCTCTCCCGCCTTCGTGATGCGCCCGCGAACCAGCGCACGCCGTCCCGAGATCATGGTCGTCTCGCCCGTGAATTCTCCGGGTTCATGCTTGGCCACAAAGCGTTCGCCTTCGCAGTGCGGTTGCACGATTTCCATCTCGCCAGAGAGCAATACGAACATCGGGATCCTCGTATCGCCCACTTCGAAGAGCACCTCGCCGACGGCGACGGTTCGGACTTTCCCATACAGACGCGTGCGATCGATCTGGGCAGCGGTGAGTTTGACGAACGCCTGCGTCCGAGCATCGAGTGCGCTGATCGGCGGCAGCGGTAAAGGTCCTTCTGACATAGCAGTCCTTTATGAGGGTGTTGAGTGGTTCTGGCTAAAGTAGATGCACCAAACAGGCGGATCGAATCAGGATTGACGCTTCTGGCGAGCATTGTAGCGGGGGTGTTGATATAACTGTGCAGGATTGATCCCTTCGGTTTATGGAGGCAGGTTCATGCGGGAACCTGGCGGGTTACGAAGATGGCGGGATCTCACGCTCATCGTACTGTGTGACGTTCACTTCTGGATTCCAGTGGCGGTGTTGCTGGGCGGACTGGCGGTGTTGCGATGGATCAGCTGACCACGGCACAACGGCCTGGCTTCGCGACGCAGAGTCCGCTGGTAAACCCGGACCGGCTACGCAGATTGCAGTCGGTGGGGATTCTGTGTGGCTTTGGAGCAGGAGCCTGGCTGGGAGCGGCGGAGGCGCCGACGAAGTTGGTGACGGCCGGAATTTCTCCGGTCGTCGTGTCTCTACTGATGGTGGCGGGAGTCTTCCTCGCGCGGTGGAGTGTGCCCGCACTAGTTCGTGGAACGGGGCAGATTGGATGGGACTTGCGGCAGGCGCCGCATCTCGTCGTCTGGGGGATACTCGCGGGTTGCCTGTGGGCTGTCGCCAACACGCTAACCATCTTTGCGATCCGCGATGTGGGATTAAGCATTGCGTTTCCCTTGTGGAACATGAACAGCCTCATCGGCATTCTGTGGGGCGTTACTTTGTTCAACGAGTTGCGCAACGCAGGAGCGCGTCGCTGGCTTAGCGTGCTAGGCGGCGCGCTGCTGATGTTCCTTGGAGCGTGCATGCTGGCTTACGCGTCGTCGGCGCAAACCACACCAGAACACGCCATGCGCGGCATCGTCGCGGCCTTGACGGCGGGAGTCCTGTGGGGAACGATGTACATTCCGTACCGCAAGGCGTACTTGACCGGAATGAATCCGCTGTCATTCGTGGCCTTCTTTACGATCGGCGAACTCGTGACCATGATTCTGCTGGCGCTCAGCTACAGCGGTGGGGCATCGCCGCTGGTTCACGAGTTGCTCAAGGCGAAGCAGGTGCTTTTCTGGCTGCTGCTCGCCGGTTTCGTCTGGGTCATCGGCGATGTGTTTCAGCAGTATGCAGCCAAGTATGTAGGCATCAGCCGTGGCATTCCTCTGTCGAACACAAACCAATTGTGGGGATTGGCGTGGGGCATTTTGGTGTTCGGTGAGTTGCGCGGCCGCGGTCTGTCGCTTTATGCACAGGTGATCGGCGGATCGCTGTTAATGGCAGTAGGCGCAGGCGCCATTGCGCTCTCGTCGGTCACTGGCAAAGAACATGGGCGATGGCATGAGGCTGCCCATCGTGAGGGAAGGCGATACGGAGTTTCCGCCGACTATGTTCAGGCCGGTCTTGCAGGCGAAGATTCGAACAATGAAACCAAGGGTGATCGTCCACGCACCTGGCTGGATTGGGGCATCGTCGCAGTCGCCACGGCGATCTTCATTGGACTGGGCGCTATCAGCCGGGTGCCAGATATCGGCTTGAATTGGACAGCGATCTCATTACTCTCAGCTATTCTGTTGCTCTTTCTGGCTGCTTGCGGCACCGCTTTATGGAAGGCCACTCGCTTCAGTTAGGCAACACCCTGGCCTGGCAGTTATGGGGGAAGCGGTCATCCCCGCCGGTGCGTGGTGCGAGCTAACTCAGCGCACGACCAAATCGCTGCGCCATCGGTCCACGAGAAGCCACCATAAGTAGCGCTCCCACTCGGACAGAGTCGTCTTTGCCCATTGTCGATGCGTCCACCATCGCGTGCCGAAGAAGTACGGGTCCGAAGCGCCGTAGAAAGAAAAATGATACTGGGGAAGCCGACGTCGCAATATCTCGCTGGCGCGGCGAGTGTGGTATTCCGACGTAACCACCAGGATTGACTTCGCACCCGTGCCCGCCAGGCATTGCTCCAGATAGCGCGCCTCGTCATAAGTCGAACTCTCCCGGAGAGGGCAGATCGTGGACTGTCCGGGGGTGGTTCCGTCCAGCAGTTCTTGGGCGAGATCTATGTCCGGATGTCCGAATGTCTCGCCGCGGGCAAATACATCGAGGATCAGGTGATGAGCATAACCCTCTTGCATGAGCCTCACAGCATTCCAATAACGTAAATCATTTTCCCCACCGCCCAGCACCACGATGAGATCGGCAGGCTCCGGAGCGTTGACCACCAGGAAAGAGGCAGTGTGCCGAAAGGCAAAAATCGCGATGATCGCAAGCAGGGTGATCGCGAGGAGGCGCTTCAGCATGGTCGGTTTGATTCTATCTGACGTACGGTTGCTGGGAGGGATGGATCCAAGCGGCTAGCAGGCTTTTGCCTGGATGCAAAGAAGCAAGGGAGCCTGGCCCGTTGCGATCACGGCGCCGGCTCCCTACCTTGCAGTACGCAGTAAAGCTATGCGTGCTCTTTATTGCTATTTCGGCACGTTCTTTCCAAAGCGGAACGTCGGCGACGCCGACATGCGCCAGGTGTACTGAGGATTTGCGAGCAAATTGGTGAACAACTGCGTGTAAACCCAATCCGACTGCAACCGAATTGCCACGTGCTTCGAAACGTTCAGGTCGAGTCCGCCACCAACTCCGTAGAATCCTACCCATTCCGAAGTGCTCATGCCGGATCCCAGCAGGCTGGTGGCGATCCCTTTGATGATCGGGTCTTGTGGGTGAACTTGCACGGTTTGGTGCATGGCACCGATATCCGGGTGAATGAACAACGTCACCCACTTGAACCCGCGATAATTGAACTGCGGGCCACCGGTGATGGTAAAGGTGTTCGCATGGTAAGGCGCATAAATCGTGTATCCCGGCGGCAGGTACGGCAGGATCGGAGCCAGTTTGGCTTTGGTTGCGTTATTGAGCATCGGCACTGTCAGCGAAGTACTGCCGCCAAAATAGCTGGTGTCGAAGCCCAGCGCTACCCAGCGCCGATAGTTGTAGCCGAACTGCGCCTGGAAGCCACGCTCGTCCAGGTTCATGTTCGGAGTTGTGAGGTAGGCATATCCCACGTAAGCATCGTACTTACCGACGTATTCCTGCTTTTGGGCGACGCAAGTGACCACAGAGAGGGAGAGAAAGATGAGCAATAAGAAAAAAGTAGAACGCCGCATAGGGCTTCTCCTTGCGAGCTTGTTTAATTTGGGATCCCGTCGAGATCAGCAGACCGTCGTTTGTGCGCGCGCTACCGTTGTGTTGAATCGACCCGCTGAACAAGACCAGATTTAGTTTCTGTTATCCCATGCCTGCGGTAATAGCAAATTCGTGCCGATTAAGGCGCGGATTCCCAAAATGGGAATTATTGGGGCGACAAGGACGATCCGTGGCTTCCTGAGAAAAGCAATGCTCGCGACACCCCGCGACCGCGATCGGAGGGCAATGCCTTCTTATGCAGGTTGCTTTCCGGATCGCGCCTCAGCCAGGCGGTTGGCGATGATGGTGTATGCGGAAGAGTTGAACGAGAGGCCGATATGGGTCCCCGGAACCTCAAAATCAGAATCGAGATTTCCTGTCAGGCAATAACGCCAATCCACAATGCCGTCGTTGCGTGTGTAGATGGCAGTTTCCAAAACTGAATCAGGTACCCTGCGGCGTAGAGAATCGAGGAAGTTGCAGGTACATCGTCCGGTATAGCAGGTGGGCAGGACGCTTGCGCCATGTTCCTTCAGGATGTGTTTGCGCACGGCTTCCGCCGCTTGCAGTACGGTGCGATGTGCCACAGTGCCGCGGAATGGCGAAGCGAGTGTCGTTACCGATGCCACGTCATCCGGCCTCTGGCCAGCGACAGAACGGGCAATGATGCCTCCCAGGCTGTGACCGAGGAGATGAATCTTCCGCTCCGTCTCGCGAAGCGCTTTCTCGATACATGCATTCAGACGTTGCGTGATCAGAATGTTGGGGCACTCGGCATTGATGCCGATGCCGGAGAAGTAAGGCCGGTATCCGATGCGCCCAAGCCAGGTGTGCAGTTGCGACAGATAAGCGTCAGTGCCGAGAAATCCGGGGACTAGAACGACTGCGGATCCGTCACCCCGCGGCACACCGAGTCCGTAATAAACCGGAGAGGAGTGCAGGAGGAAAATGTCGGCGGCAAATAGCGCCTCTTTCCAAATAGAAAGATTGGCTTCTACGTTGTCTTCGCGAAAGTCGATATGCCGTGGGCCCGTTGCCAAATCCAACTTCTCCTGAAATTCAGAAGTGGGTTCGGTCGCCCGCAGTCACGGAGGGGGTTCTCCCGCATCGAAGCAGGGGAAACTGTCCGGCGCCGTCCTCGGGAATTGAGTGTAGACCTTTTGGCCAAAGTTGCAAAGGACAACTTTGAGGTACACGACCGCCCGCCCACGTGGACGCAGCACAGCTGTACCGATCCGTCCTCAGCTTACGGCTCTCGTCCCTCCGGGATTTGCTGGCCTTCCCGGCTGTGCAGCGGGCGGCCTCCGCGATAGCACACGGCGTCGCAGTAGCCGTAAACGACAATGCCTGTGTCGTTGGGCATGTCATGCTCGATCCGGCTGCACTCGCCTTTGCCGGCCCGCATATACAGGCCGCCACAGCGCTCACAGGCGTGGCGGTGAGCAGGCTGTATAGCTTCGGCGCCACGTTGGGGTAGTTCTACGGATGCCATAGCTCAGTCTTCCTTTCGGATGAGTCCATGTCTTCGAGCAATAGGAAGAGTTCCCCCGTCATGCGCAGTCAGATTTTCAGAAACGGACCGACGTCGAAACGGGAGAACCTCTTCCACGTAAGACGACGTGCCGTTGCCCAGAACAACGGCACGTCAATCAAGCGTCGCAACCGGATCCCATCCGTTGCTCGCTCACAGGCAAGCTCCAACACATTGCGTTGGAACCGCCCTAATCAAGCGTGCACGACCCCTGGTTTGATGGTGCGTGCGGTCCGCTTGGTTGTACGTCTCTTGCGTGCCGCCACCTTGTGCGCCACAGGACGCTTCGTCATGTTGTCAATTAGCGCTTTCTCGGCATCGACGAAGGTCTTGACGCCTTCGCGGGCCAGTTCTGGAAGAGGAATAGCTGCTAACGGCTTCATCATTTCCAGTGCGCGGCCCGATGCCTTCAAGTTCGCGTTCATCTGCTTGCCGGCGACATCCATCAACTTCTTCTGTGCTTCCATGAAGCACTCGGTGGCCTGACGTGCCAAGTCGGAGAGTTCCTCGATCTTCGCTTTCCGGCCAGCTTCGGTCTTGGTTGCCTTGGAAGCTTCCTCGGCGATCATGTTGAGGAATTTCTGCTGGGCCTGGACGAAGTGGTCCATGCCCTCGCGCGCCATTTCGACAAACTGCTCGCCGTCGTAGGCCTCGCCCTTTTCGACGGCGGTCAGCCAGTTGTGGGTCTGCTTACCGGCGATCTTCAGGAAGTCCTGCTGTAAACCCAGGTAGGTATTCAGGCTGCGCCGCACCAGGTCAGACATGGCGACGGCTGCGTCAGAGGCGCTGACCCGTCCCTTCACGCCGTTCAACACGATTTCGTTTTCCTGGCGCACCAGGTCGAGCAGCACTTTCTGGCCTGCAACGAAGTTCGACATGCCCTCGCTTGCGAGTTCGGTCAGAATCGAGACCGGCGAGAACTGGGGATTGGTGAAGCCGTTGCGAACGAGATTGATCGCCTTGGCGTTCTGGTTCATGGCCAAGTCAACCAGGATCTTCTGGGTGGCAAAGAAGTTCTCGACTCCCTGCTGCACCCATCCGGAGAGCATGGTAACTAGGGATGGTTCCGGCATCTGCGCTGGGGAAGTATGTGATTTTACGGTGTCTTTCATGACAACCTCCTTATGCTGCAGTGCAGCATCAACTAAAATGTAGGCGCTCTGCGGTAGAATGTCAATATGGTAGATAAGAATTGTGCGTTGCAGCAGGGAGGCATACTGCGATGAACCCGGCTCCGATTGTGATCAAGAAATACCCAAATCGAAGACTCTACGACACTTCCGCCAGCCGCTACATCAACCTGGAGGACATCGGCGAGCTGATCCGCAAAGGGAAAGACCTGCAGGTGGTCGACGCTCAGACTGGCGAGGACCTGACCCGTGTCACACTGACCCAGATCATCGTCGATGATGCCAAGCAGCAGCCGACCGGATTGCCGCTGGAACTCCTGCGCCAACTCATCATGTCCTCGGACCAGGTCGGCCGGGAATTCATCATGTGGTATCTGAAGTCGGCGTACGACGCCTACCAGAACGTGCAGAGCAAGCTGCACAACGGCCTGAATGAAATGCAAACCGCCGCGATGTCACCGATCAGCATGATCAAGAGTTTCATCCAGGGCCAGGGGACGGAGAGCCATGTGCCCGAGAACCGCACCGACAGCAGCGAGGAGTTAACGCAACTGCGCCAGCGCATTGCTGAGTTGGAAGCGCGAGTCGAGAAACCAAAGCGGACCAAAGTTCCAGCCAAGCGAAAGACCCGCAAAAAGTAACGGGAGCGGCTGACCGCTCCCGTCGTTCACTCCCTGGCGACCAGTCCGCGACTGTGACTCAGTCGAGTTTCAGCTCCCGACTTTCTCCAGAACTTCTTCCTGTTCCGCCGGTTCCGATTGAGTTGCTGTAACAGAATATGCCGGACCCGGTTTCCGACGCTTTCTCGTCATTTTGTGTTTCGGTGCAGACACAGCTCTTCGCCGCTTCGGCTTCGTCGGGGCTGACGGCACTTCGACACTCGCCTTCAATTCGGCGAAGCTGGCCTTCATGAACTCTTCCAATCGTGCCACGTCGGGCGCGGCGTGCACGTCTCCCGTGAAGCCAAAGTAGGCTCGACCGTCATAGCTGACGACGGCGCAGTTGATACCCATCTCGCCTCCGATGGGCACATATGGATACCAGCGCAACAAGCGGTGCCCCAACAGGTACATCGGAATCTGTGGACCGGGAACATTAGTGCAGATGATGTTGCAGACGCTGAGCGGCAACTGGCTGGCGATCGGCCCGGCCATGGCCTGCAATGCCGGGGGAATGGTTCCAGCCAGGCTTCCCGCCAGTTCAACCAGAGCGGCAGCTCGCACGTTCTTGAAGTATCCCATCTTCTGTTGAATAACAGCGATGAGCTTGCGAGGATCGCGAACATCCAGCGGGAGATTGAGCGGCAGGAAGGTAATGCGATTGCCCAGTTCAGTCGGGTCGTCGCCGCCGCGCACGTTGATCGGCACGATGATTCGCAACGAACGGCCTTTCAGCCGGACGTGATGAAGTTCCGCATATCGCCGAAGGGCGGATGTGAGCACGGTGAGAAAGACGTCATTGACCGTGACTCCCAGACTGTTCTTTATGGCCTTGACTTCCGGCATGGCGAAATCAGCCCACGCAATGTGCTGCGGTCCACGGCAGACGCGATTGAAGGGAAGCCTCTCAGCCGGCGTGGCCATCTCCGTCAGCATGTCCACCAACCCCGGGAAGGCGGCGCTGGCGGCGTCGGCAACTCTGGCTGGGTCGGTGCCCGCTCCGTTGGAACCAACTGCACGCTGGGCGGCGCCCAGCACTTCAGACTGCACTTTCAGCAGCCGATCTACCACTGAAGAGTAGGACCGCAGCAGACCGTCGAGAAAAAGCGCCCCAGAATCGCGTGCGGGAGGTGCTTTGAAGGGTTCTGTCCTGGGAGGAGCCGGCGGCACCGACGCATCATTACCAAGCAACACACTCATGAGTCCGACGCCGGCGATGCCGTCCGCCAGGGCGTGGTGCGCACGAATCACAATGCCGGTGCGATTGCCGTCCAACCCATGCAACAGCGTCAGGTCCCACAGCGGCCACTCCCGGTTCATGGTGGCGCTGAGCACCTTGGCGGCAGCAGCCTTGAAGGCGGACTCGGTGCCTCGCCGCAGCTTCACTTCACGAATGTGGTTTCGAATGTCGAACTTAGGATCGAATTCCCATGTGGGCAGTCCGACGTTGAACGGCGGAGGAACAACATGCTGTCGAAAGTGCGGAATCAACGGCAACCGCGACTCAATCCACTCGGTGCATTCCTTCAGCGAGATCACTCCTTCAAAATCGCTGACTGAGGCGATATTGAGCGGCTGACCCTCGCGCTCCAGGTAAAGAAACAGAGAATCTCCCCAGGATAGACTGTCGCCCTGGTGAACATCTGGCATGGTGTCTCCCTTCGACCTCGTCATGGTCGGTCGCGCGTGATTGGTTGGTGAGCGGTGGACGTCCGAGAATCGGACGAGACGGCCTCGGCCAGGCTGCTCAACTCAGCTCAACACAAACACATCATCATAATTCGTTTGATTGCGGCGACGGAGTGTAGAGATGCGTTCAACCGTTCCGATTCCCATTGTGGGAATAATCCGCGACAAAAGTCGCTGAACTGTCCCTCGGTGAACCGGGCTAATCGAGTCGGGCATTTGCTACTGCACGCTGACCGCCGCCGCTTCAGCCTCATCGCTCCAAGTCGTCTCCGACGCTGGCGGAATGTAACTCATGGCGCGCTCCGTCAGAGCGCTAATGGTCAGGCTGGGATTGACGCCGAGGTTTGCGCCCACCACCGAACCATCACAGATGTACATGTTCTTGTAGCCGAAGACGCGATTGCGATAGTCGACAACGCCATGGTCGGGAGAGTCGGCGATCACGCAGCCACCCAGGCAGTGGGCAGTACCGGGAATGTCAAACAGAATCTCCGGAAGCATGCTCATGGCGGTGCCTCCGGCGGCTTGCGCCATCTTCTTGGCAAACTCGTTCGCCTGAGGGATGAACGTGGGAATCTTCTGTCCGCGGCTGACCAGGGTTTTTCGGAACGGCGAGAACAGAGAGCGCTCCCAGCACATGTCGATGTGCCCCTCGAGCGCTTGCATGCAGAGCAGGATCACAGACTCGCGCGCCCAACCGAAGGGCTTCATGATGCGAAATGTCTTGATGGGATGAAGGACCGAAGAAACCAGCAGGTTTTTCAGCCACAGGCCAACCCGGCCAGGGCCAGGGCGTCCGCCTGTCAGAATCGTGGACCACGCTGACATGGAGTCGGACCCGTTGGGATAGCGGACGGCTTCGATGTGCGTATGTTCGTCGATGTAGATGCCCGAGCCGATCGCGACACCCTTCGAAAGGTCGTCCGTCGTTCCAGGCACGCGCACGCCGATCAGCGACTCGGAATTGGTGCGTACGTATCTTCCAAGCTGGTCGCTGATGTGCGGGAGCGACTGCTTCTCCTTCAGACTGAAAAGCAACTCGGTGGTTCCGAGCGAGGAAGCAGCAAAGACAACGCCGCGGCAGGTAAAGCTTCGCGGATGGCGATTGATCCAGGCGATGGACTTCACGGTCGAAACTCTGTATCCACTTTCGCCGTCGGCTGCGTCATCGAGCGGCTGAACATCCACCACCTTCGTTTCCGGAAATACCTTGGCGCCGTATTTCTCGGCGAGGTACAGGTAATTCATGTCGAGGGTGTTTTTCGCGCCGTGTCGGCAACCCATCATGCATCCGCCGCAACCTTTGCAGGTGGTCCGCTCCGGGCCCTCGCCGTTGAAGTACGGGTCCGGCATCGTGACTCCGCCCAACACTCCCTCTGGCGCCTGGAAGATGGCGACGCTGGTGCGGTAGAAAGTGTCGCCTACCCCGATGGATTCGGCGGTGGATTTCAGCAGGCGGTCGGCTGGCCCGAGGATCTTGTTCACGGTGACGCCGAGCATTTGCGATGCGGTGTCGTAGTGCCGCGGCATCTCCGACTTCCAGTCGTCGAGTCCCTTCCATGATCCGTCATCCCAAACCTTGTCGGGAGGCCGCAGCATCGTGCAGGCATAAGTAATCGATCCACCACCCACTGCGCAGCCGTGCAGAATGGTCACGTGGCGGAAGAAGCGCATATTGAAGAAGCCGCGCATCGCAATGCCCGGCCTCCAGAACCAGCGATGGAATGACCAACTGGTTTTAGGGAGGTTCTCGGGCGTCCAGCGACGGCCCATCTCCATGACGGCGACGCGATAACCTTTTTCCACCAGGCGAAGGGCGGTGATGCTTCCACCGAAGCCAGAACCAATGACGATGAAGTCGAAATCGAAATCGTTATTGACCTGCGACATTAGAAACTCCCCTATTAGACCGGCACAGCTTTTTTCCGTTGTGTCTTTACGGCGGCGGCGAGGACTTCTTGTAGTTGCGGCATGCCGCGCCTCGCATAGCGGATTTTCCCGTCGGGTCCAATCAAGTACACCGTGCGATTTACCATTCCGCCATCGGAGTTGTACAACGCTGCCACTTGCTGGTCGGCGTCCACCAGCAGCGGAAATGGAAATTTGTATCGCTCACGGAATTCGCGATGGCTTTCGGCGCTCTGCGGATTGACTCCAAAGACGACCACGTTCAATCCCCGCGTGTCTGGCCATGCGTCGCGAAATTCGCACAACTGTTTGCGGCAAATCATCGTGTCATCGCCGGGATAGAAGACCAGTACAACGTTTTTGCCGCGCAGGGTGGACAATTTAACTTTCTTGCCCGACTCGGTGTGCAAGAAAAAATCGGGAGCTTTCGAGCCGACAGCCAGCGGATCACGCGGCATCCAGGAAAGCATCAAGGGCCCCATTCTATTCCCATACAACTTGAAACTCGGCTAACCCATCGCTCGGAACCGGTTACGATTCAGATGCGCGCAACCGCCAAACGACCAACTACGAATCACCAGTCGCCAATTACCAGTGACCAATCACTAGCTGTTAATTACTAATTACTAATTACCAATTACTTTTGTTTCGCCGCCGCCTCAGCCTTCCGTATGGCCTTTTCGTGAAGATCGTAAGTCGCCAGCGCCTTGCCAGCTCCTTCACGCGCCATGCTGGTACTCATTTGGCGCTCGCCTTCGGCGAAGGTATCTTCCGCGTCGAGCCGCTGGATCTCGGTTTCCTCGTCCGCATCGAGTATCTTTTGGGCAATGGCAAGGATCTCTGCATCGAAGGACTTGGCATCGTCCTTAGCTTTGGCGCCGCGTTTGCCCTTCGTGGCTTCGCCATTCTGAGTAGCCAGGTGGTTGTAAGCCTTCTTCAGCTCATCACTCCACGTGGCTTTGACTTTGTCCTCGGCTTCATTGAGGGCGGCAGTGGCCTTATCGGCGATAATGCGCACCTTGCGCTTCTCCATGAGCCACTTAAATACGCCCCATTCCCTGCCCGCGGTCATAATTGCGCGGGCTTCCTCAACAGCTTCCAGTTTTTTCATATTCGTAAGCGTCCACTATTTGAAGTCACTTGCTAACGTGACATTGTAGGCCGCAAATTCGAAGTCCTGATGTGACGCGGGAACGCTGTCGCAGTGATTCCCGTTTCGGGAACCGCAGCAAACTCACCACTGAGGCACGGAGACACAGAGGACTGGGATTCAAAACCTCAGTGCCTCTGCGTCTCTGTGGTGGATGCTGATCTTCTCCTTGGTGAGATTAATGTTTATGCCAAGTCCCTGTATGCGACGCTGGTCAAGAACTCCTCAAATTCGCCTTTCGACATGGTGGCAAACAGCTCCGCTGCTCGGTCGAACTTGTTGTCCGCAGGCGTCGCGTCAGCGGAGCGTAACCGCTCCACCACTTCGCGCAGCAACTGATCGAACAACCCGGCGCTTATCACCGGCCCGTCCTCCATGCGCGCGCCATAATGGACCCACTGCCAGACTTGCGAACGGGATATCTCCGCAGTCGCCGCGTCCTCCATCAAGTCATAAATCGGGACGCATCCGTTGCCCCGCAGCCACGATTCCAGGTACTGCAGGCCGATGTCGATGTTGCGGCGCAATCCTGCTTCGGTGATCGCCCCCTTGGGCAGCTCCAGCAAATTGGCCGCCGTGATGGGAGAACGCGGGCTCGCCGGTGGCGCGATCTGGTTTGGAGCCGGCATGTATTCATCGAAAATGGCCTTCGCGACCGGAACCAGGCCGGGGTGCGCGACCCAGGTTCCATCGTGACCGGCGCGGACCTCACGCAGCTTGTCCTGCCGCACCCGCTCCATGGCCTTCTCGTTGGCCTCGGGGTTGTTGCGGATGGGGATCTGCGCCGCCATGCCGCCCATGGCGTGAATGCCGCGGCGATGGCAGGTGTGAATCAGTAGCTCGACATAGGAGCGCAGGAACGGCTGTTCCATGGTGACCACGCCACGATCCGGTAGAACGTGACTTGCGTGATTACGAAACTTCTTGATGAAGCTGAAAATGTAATCCCATCGGCCGCAGTTGAGTCCGGCCGAATGGTCGCGCAGTTCGTAGAGGATCTCATCCATCTCGAACGCTGCCGTGATGGTCTCGATCAGGACGGTCGCGCGGATCGTGCCCCTCGGGATGCCCATGTACTCCTGGGCGAACACGAACACGTCGTTCCACAAGCGGGCTTCCTGGTGGCTCTCCAACTTTGGCAGGTAGAAGTAGGGACCGGTGCCGGATGCGAGTTGCGCCTTGGCGTTGTGAAAGAAGAACAATCCGAAATCAAACAACGAGCCCGAAATCGGAGTGCTGTTGACGACGAAGTGCTTTTCGTTGAGATGCCAGCCGCGGGGCCGCACAAACAGCACCGCAGGATTGGGATTCAGCTTGTACTGTTTGCCTTCGACTGAGCGAAACTCAATGGTGCGCGCTACGGCGTCGCGGAGATTGTGCTGCCCTTCGATGCAGTTGGTCCACGTGGGCGAGTTCGAGTCCTCAAAATCGGCCATGAAGACGCTGGCGCCGGAGTTGAGGGCGTTGATGATCATCTTTCGATCGGGTGGGCCGGTAATTTCCACGCGGCGATCGAGCAAGTCGGGAGGAATCGGGACCACCTTCCAGGAGGCCTCCCGGGTTGGCAGGGAGGCTTCCAGGAATTGGGGCAACTGGCCGGCGTCGAGGCGCGCCTGACGATTTTTTCGTTCCTGCAACAGTGCCTGGCGCACCGGTTCGAAGCGCGTATGCAATGCCAGCAGGAACTCAGTCGCCTGCGGGGTAAGAACGCCGGGTTGGGCATCCGTGTGGGGTCCCGCAATTCGGATCGCTTCAGTCTGAGTAGTCATGCCTTGTCCTTTGAACGAACAGCGAGTCGGCAGTGGTGATTACGCCTCGCCAAGCCGTATCGTCCGGTGCATGCCTCAGTCGTTTGCAGCAGTGCCGGGTAGCGTCGGTTCGAGCAACATGTAGAGGTGCGGCATGGGAGTGCGCTCTGTCGCTTCCCCGTCATTGTAATCCTCGGTGTGCATCTCGAACTGATCCTCTTCCGTGGAATCGGGCATGGCACAGGTGGATATCTGTCCATTGGTAATCGTAGTCGCTACCGCGTCGAAATAGCCGGTGCCGACGAAGCGCTGATGTTTTACCGCCGAATAACCTTGGTTCTCCGCGGTTTCCAGTTCCCGCTGCTGTAGCTGCGAGTAGGCGGTCATGCCGGAGCGCGCATAGCCCCTGGCTAGTTGGTACATTGACAGGTTGAGAGCGTGGAAGCCGGCCAGGGTTACGAACTGGAAGCGATATCCCATGGCCGCCAGATCGCGCTGGAAGCAGGCAATGTCCTCCTCATTCAACTTCGACCTCCAGTGGAACGAGGGCGAGCAATTGTAGGCCAGCAGTTTGCCGGGGAACTGTGCGTGAATCGCGTTGGCGAACTCACGCGCTTCGTTGAGGTTCGGCTCCGAGGTTTCGCACCACAGCAAGTCGGCGTAGGGGGCGTAGGCCAGTCCACGGGCAATTGCTGCCTGCGGACCTCCGCGATAAAGGTAAAAACCGTCGATGGTGCGCTCGCCTGAAATGAACTGACGGTCGCGGGCGTCGTAGTCGCTGGTGATCAGACCGGCCGAATTGGCATCGGTGCGCGCGATGATCACGGTCGGAACGTCCATGGTGTCGGCCGCGAGGCGCGCGGCGATTAGTTTCTGAGTTGCTTCTTCGGTGGGAACCAGCACTTTGCCGCCGAGGTGTCCGCACTTTTTTGCGGAAGACAACTGGTCCTCGAAGTGGACTGCGGCGGCTCCTGCTTCGATCATCGCTTTGGTCAACTCGAAGGCGTTGAGGTTTCCGCCGAACCCAGCTTCGGCATCGGCGACGACAGGTAGCATCCAGTCGAAATGGGGACGCCCTTCGCAATGGGAAATCTGGTCGGCGCGCACTAGTGCGTTGTTGATCGACCGCACCACAGCGGGAACGCTGTTGGCGGGATAGAGGCTCTGGTCGGGATACATCTGGCCGCCGAGATTTCCGTCGGCGGCGACCTGCCAGCCGCTGAGATAGATCGCCTTCAATCCGGCTTGCGCCATCTCTACCGCTTGGTTTCCGGTGAGGGCGCCCAGCGCGGCGATGTACGGTTCAGTGCGCAACATTTTCCAAAACTTCTCAGCCCCGGCTCGCGCCAGCGTGTGTTCGATGTGGACCGTGCCACGAAGCCGGTCGACATCGGCGGGGGTGTAGGTGCGGGTAATGCCATTCCAGCGAGGGGAATTCCAGGAGTGCTCTTTAGTGTTCTTGGGTGGTGTCATGTTGATCTCCGTGTTGCCGGGTGTGGAGCGATTACACAACGAGTTAGGGCCCGGCACAAGGGGTAGTAGTCCGAATCGGACTAGTATCCAAATTGGCCTACAGAATCGCAATCCGAATGGAGCTTGTCGCTAAGTAGTTAAAAAACTTATTTATATCGATTTACAAAATCGTCGCGCGTGGCATCGAAGGTGGTATTAGAAGTGCGGCTAGGTCGAATCGGACGACAAAAAGCAGTACAATTGCACCGTGGCCCTGAAATGGCTCTCTCAACTCGATGCCTTTCTTGGTTCCCGGCAGGTGGCGCAGGGATTTGACCATCTGAACCGGCACTCCTGGATGATTACAAGCCTGAGGTCCGGACAGGCGGATGCAAGCGCCGTTGTAGTGCGGCTGGCGCAATGGGTGGACCTGGGCTATCGCGATGCCGCGCTACTCAAATCCCTGGTCGATCTGTTTACGCCTAACTTGCGCGCCAGCCTGCACATACGTGACTTCTTGGAACTGCGCATGGCGGAGGCCTTCTGCGCCATGGACGAGGAAGACATCGACCGTGCCATCGCACTGCTGGATTTTGTGCTGCGCGCGGAGCCCGAACTCGGCGACCGGCGTCTGGCGGCCATCGCCCACTTCTGGAAGGGGCGGTCGCACCGCAAGAAGGGCGAATACGACGAGGCCATAAAGCATGTGGTGCGCGGCCGGGAATTGATGCAGGAGATACACATGCCCAAACTGGCGGCGGTTATCCAGATACAGGAAAGCTGGCTGTTGTTCCAGAAGGGAAAGCCCGGCGAGGCCGTGGAAGTTCTGGACGAAGCCGAAAAGCACTTGGCGGATACCGACGACAACCTGTCGCTGGGCAACATTGAGTCGGCCCGGGGACGCATGGAACAGCAGGCGGGGAAGTACACCGAAGCCCTGGCGCATTTCGATGCCGCTGTCGAGTTGTACGGCCGCAGGGACCCCAACCACCGCAACCTGGCGCGCGCGCTGGTGAATGCCGTCACGGTCAAGCGGTTGATCGCATTGCAACTGCGCAAACGCATTGATGCACGTGCGGAACAGGGCGCCGGGGCCCAGAGGAGCGGCAGCGCGGGCGACATGGCCCGCTACAACCAGATGTGCAGCGAGGCGCTGGCGCAACTCGACCGTGCGGGGGAAATTTACGTGCGCCAGCAGTACTACGGGGGCATTGCCGCGGTGCTGGTGAGCAGCGGGTACCTGCACCTCGACGGCGGCAACATAGAGCTGGGTGCGCGCGAGGGGCAGAAGGCATACGAACTGGCGCACGACAAGAACGACCACATCCACATGGCGCGGGCGCGGACGCTGCAGTGCATGGTGGAGAACACGCGGGTGGACGAGCAACTGGGCGAGGACGCGGACGTGGCGGTATGCGCCAGCCAGGCACGGCAGTTTGCCGAAGAGGCCATCCACTGGGCGGAACTGACGCAGAACCGGCGGCTGATTGCGGAGGCCTACGTGGTGCGGGGCATGGTGTACGGCAACGACTTCTTCCTGGACTGGGAGGGAGCCAAGCGCTGTGTCGATCAGGCGGTGGCGCTGATTGGGCCGGAAGAACGTGACCATTTGTGGGAAGACCTGATGGCGCTGAAGGCGCGTATTCTTCGAGCATCGAGCATCGACGAAACGCTGCGAGCCTGGTCCGAGGGAATACTGGGGGAGAAGACATTTCAGCAAATCACGGAAGAGTTCGCTGAAATCGTGATTCCGAAAGTTTGGCAGCGCGAAGGGAAGAAAGTATCGCGGGTGTCGAGCCGGCTGGCCATATCGCCGAAGAAAGTCAGGCGGATTCTGCGAAATGTAGGGTTGGTGAAGTAAGGGGTGAATTGGATTTCACCGCGGAAACACGGAGAACGCGGAGAATTCCAGTCAGAGTCATCCCGCACAACGCTGCGCGAGTTGTGGAACGGAGCAAACGGCATCCATATTCGTCCCAGGCTGCGGGGCGCGCGTCATTTTCTGCCGTAGAAGACGTTGAGCATCAGGCCTAGCTGGTTGTACTGCTGGTTAGGGCTCTTGCCGGTGTTGTTCTGGTGCTCGTAGTAAGGGTTGAATTCAAAGTGCTTGCCAATGGGAAATAAACATCCAGCATAGATCGCGGTGTCGCTCCATTTACCGTACTGGCTCTCGTAAAAGAATTCGGCGCTGGCGTACAGCGAGGGGTGATAGGAACCAAGCTTAAGGGTCCTTTCGAGTTGGGCGCGATTGCGATAACGCCAGGTGAAGCTGCCGCCCTTCCAATCCAAGTCCGCACGGTTACGATCCGACAGCAGTAACCCGATCTTCTGGATGGGATAGTTCAACGTGAACAACGGTTCCATGCGGTTGGTCGGGGGGCTGCCGGGTGAGGGCAGATAACGGTATCCGACGGAAATTACGAGCATTCGAGATTTCGAGTCGTCCAAATCGAATACCGTGACATTCGCAAATTTGAGCGGCGATTTTACGTAGAGATCGAGGCTAGGACCGATCTCGGCTGTGACTGGATCGCCCGCTTCATTTGTTTCCTTCGCTTGAAACCAGATGCGAACCGGCGAAGTTGTCTTGTAGTACGCGTCGATCTCGGGCAGCAATTGGTCAGTTTGAGCGGCGGAGTAAGAACTGAGCCCAAATAACAGCAACGTGCCCAGCAAACAGCATTTTCCGAAGTGGTCCGAGAGGCGCATACAGTACGATGAGGCAAACCAAATCCTACACCACGCCCCGGAGGCACTTACGTCCGGCGGCCCGTGGAATTCGATATGAGGCAGGTCCGGCATGAACATCCGAACCGTAGTCATCAGTTGCCTACTGCTAGCTGCGCCCTTGCTGGCAAGGGACAGCACCGACGTCATCGTCATGAAGAACGGCGATCACCTTACCGGCGAGATCAAAGGCATGTCGCAGGGCGTGCTTTACATCAGCATGAATTACATTCTCGGCACCAGCGATGTGCAATGGTCGAAGGTGGACCACATCGAGAGCAAGCAACTGTTCCTGGTGAAGACGGAAGACGGCTCGGTGTACACGGGGACGCTGGCGACCGCCGAGAGCGCGGGAGGACGGCCGATGACGATTGAGGTGGTGGAGTCTTCCAGCAAGCAAACGCCGCTGGAACGGCCTACGGTGGTGGAGATGGACCAGACATCAGAGCATTTCTGGCAACGATTTAATGGCGAGATCAATACCGGCATTACCTACACCAAAGGCAATCAATCGACCCAATACAACCTGAGCTCGGACGTGGCGTATCCGCGCGAACGCTGGTCGGCGACTGCGTCGTATAACTCAACACTGTCGAGTAGCACAGGAAATACGGCTACAACGCGCAACCAATTGAACGTGGGGGCGCAACGCCTGCTGCGCTGGAACAATTGGTTTTACGCAGGAGAAGGCGGGCTGCTGCAAAGTTCCGAACAGGGCATTAACCATCAGGGAAACATAGGCGGAGGTATTGGACGGTACTTTCTGAATAGCAACCGTACGAAAATCTACTTGCTGGGCGGCTTCGCGTGGCAGCAAACGACTTATGCGCCGTCTGTCTTCGTCAGCGGCGCCCAGAACGTGGCGACCGGATTATTGTCGGGTGGCCTGAAGTTTTATCGTTTCAACAAGACCACCATCGAGTTTACGGGAAGCGTTTTTCCCGCAATCTCCCAACCCGGACGCGTCTACACCAACGTGAACGCGTCGTATTACATCAAGCTTTCGGGTAGTTTGTCGTGGAATGTGTCGTTTTATGGCAACTGGGACAACCAGCCGCCACCGACATTTTCCGGCAGCGACTACGGCACCAGTTCGGGACTGAGCATAACGTTCGGAAATAGGTAGCGCTGTTATCCGGACTCAGTGATGAGTTTGCAGTGGCAGGTTGCCCGTCCGGCTCTAGTATGATTTGCTTTCGAAAAATGGCGCCTGGAATGGTTGTCGGAGCCGGATCCGATTTCCGGGGCTATCAGGGCTGGAAAGAGGCTTCATGCATTCATCGCCGCAGTATTTTCCACAGTGCAGACTTCTTCTATTCACTCTTATCGCGGCTTTCCTGTTTTCTGGCGTCGTTGCCACGAACGCACAAATCGTGGCCACCAACGATCCCCCTGTCTATGGCCCGTACAACGTAGTGAGCTTGCAGGGGGGCGACGGTGTGCACAAGAACATGGTCGCGAAGGACACAGTACTCCGCGCCGATTCGCCGTGGACTATCTACGGCTGGGTGCAAACAGACGCGCCGATCACCTCGCCAGTCCTGGTTGCCGGCATCGGAGACGTCGCAGCGGAGTATTCGCGCTATCTCGGACTCGACTCCGGCAAGCTGATGTTATGGATGGGCGCCGATAACAGCTTCACTGTGTCTGCGACTGTCACGCCGGGCAAGTGGACGTTTCTCGCCGCGACTTTTGACGGATCGGCCTTCCGCCTTTACAGCGACGGAGTGAAGGCGGGTGAGGGAAGCCTCGCCTTGGGCACAGTGGCTCCAGTGTTGCAGATCGCGCCGCCGCTGATCCCCTGGCCGAACGGGCAGCATTTTGGAGGCAGGATCGCCGGCTTCACGCTCACGCGACAAGCCCTCACCGGCGACGAAATCAAACGGTTGTCCTCGCAACCGCCGGACTTCTCATTGCTCGCGTATGAAGAGGGCGCGAAACCCTGGAGAGTGCAGACGCGGGCGCAAGCCGGCTATCGCGCGCCGCAGGATCCCGCGACGTACCCCAAGAGTCGGGCACCTGTCCCATCTCCGGCTGCGAAGCCGATCGCTACCGGACACCCTGGGTTACAGGCCGACGGCGACAACCAATGGACCATTGCAGGTGGTTGGCAAATGGCCGCAGCTCCGAAGGTCAAAGCCAGCGGGCAAGACATTGCGAAAGCCGGATTCGATAGCAAAGAGTGGCTGACAGCGACCGTTCCGGGAACTGCGCTGACCACGATGATCGATCGCGGCATCTACCCCGACCCGGATTACGGGCTGAACAACCTGGTGATCCCAGAGAGCCTCAACAAACAGGATTACTGGTATCGCAACGAATTCAAGGCACCGAAGACGCCATCCGCACGGCGGCTTACCCTGACGTTCCAGGGGATCAACTACGCCGCTGAAGTTTGGCTGAACGGTCAATCGCTGGGAACGATCAAAGGAGCGTTTATTCGCGGCGTGTTCGATGTGACTGACATCGCGAAGTCCGGACAAACGAATGTCCTTGCAGTGCGGGTCTCGCCGCCACCGCATCCGGGGATTCCACATGAACAGTCCATACTCGGCGGCCCGGGCGAGAACGGTGGGATGATGTGTCTCGACGGCCCCACATTCGTTGCGACCGAGGGATGGGACTGGATCCCAGCGATTCGCGACCGCGACACCGGTATCTGGCAACCCGTCACTTTGACGGCTACGGGAGTGGTCAAGATTGGTGACCCGCAAGTTGTGACCAAGCTTCCGCTACCGGATACAAGCCATGCCGATGTTGAAATCACGGTGCCGTTGGAGAACCTGTCGGACAAACCGGTTCGCGGAACAATCCGAGCGACGATTGAACAAACGGTCGTCACGAAAGAAATCAGTGTGCCTTCGGGCAAGAGTTCGGTGAAACTTGCGCCGGCAGAGTTCGCGCAACTGACGTTGCAGAATCCACGGCTGTGGTGGCCGAATGGGTACGGCAAGCCCGACTTATATCAGTTGAAACTGGATTTCACTGAGGGCGGGAAGGAATCCGATTCGAAGCAGGTCCGGTTTGGCGTGCGGGAAGTTACCTATGAGCTGAGCCTGCTCGACAGCAAAGGGCAACTACGCCGGCTTGAGGTCTCGCCAACGGCGGCGCGCGCAAGGGGCGAGCGGGTGGTGGACGTAACGCACGAAGGCATGCGGCAGATACCGGCGGCCGATCCGATTCCTCCCGATCTACCGAAGGAGTGGCGCGAGTATTGGAATTCGTGGGTTGCTTCGCTGCCTCCCGGCGCAGAGTCGTCACCCGCGGTGCGCGAGGTTGAAGATACGAAAGCTGCGCCCTACCTCGTTCTCAAGGTCAATGGCGTGCGGATCGCCGCTCGCGGTGGAAATTGGGGCATGGACGACTCGCGCAAGCGAGTGTCGCGCGAGAAACTGGAGCCGTACTTCCGGCTGCATCGCGATGCTAACGTCAACATCATTCGCAATTGGGTGGGGCAGAACACCGAGGAAGTCTTCTACGACCTGGCCGACGAATACGGGCTGATGGTGTGGAACGACTTCTGGGCCTCGACGGAAGACTATAACGTCGAGCCACTGGATATCCCGTTGTTTCTCGACAATGCGCGCGACGCCATCCTGCACTTCCGCAATCATCCTTCGATTGTGATGTGGTGCGGGCGCAATGAGGGCGTACCGTCACCGATCTTGAACCAGGGTCTCATCGACCTGATCAGTACGTTGGACGGAACTCGCTACTATTCGCCAAGTTCAAACCAGATCAACCTGCAGCAAAGCGGACCGTATCGTTACCAGGAGCCGTCGATGTACTACACCGTCCTGAACCATGGATTCTCGGTTGAGACGGGAGTCCCTTCGCTCTCTACGCAGGAGTCGTTAGCCTACTGGATTCCCAAAGCCGATCAGTGGCCGATCAGCGACGCGTGGGCATACCACGACTGGCATCAGAGCGGAAACGGCATAATCGAGCCGTTCATGTTGGAACTGGAGGCCGAGTTTGGCGCCGGAACCAGTTTGGAAGACTTCGAGCGCAAGGCGCAGATGCTGAACTACGTCGAACATCGAGCCATCTTCGAAGGCATGAACGCGCATCTTTGGGCACCAAATAGCGGCCGTATGTTGTGGATGACGCAGCCCGCGTGGCCCAGCAACATGTGGCAGATCCTGAGTTCCGATTACGACACGCAGGCTTCGTTCTATGGGGTCAAGAAGGCCTGCGAACCTATGCATGTGCAACTCGACCTGTCGGACTACAGCGTAGCCGTGGTGAATACCACGACCGCTCCCAACGCCGGTGTCACGATCACGGCAAACGTGTATTCACTCGACAACAAACCGCTGCTGCATCACGAAGAACGCAAGGATGCGGCTGCGAATTCAGTGACCCCCGGCTTCAAGCTCGATCTGCTGCTGCTGCTGACGACAGATGTCGTGTTGGTGAAGTTGGAACTACGAAACACCACGGGCCAATTACTCTCCGACAATCTGTACTGGCTGGGCGCCAAGAGTGCGGCGTACCGGCAACTCAATCACCTGCCAGCGGCGACCGTGACGGCGTCAGCGACGTGGACTCGAAGCGGCGCTACGAACAACCTCCATGTCCAATTGCAAAACAAGGGGACTGCCGCCGCATTGGCGAACAAGCTGACGTTGGTGAATGCATCCGATAAGTCGCGTATTCTTCCGGCCTACTACGGTGACAACTATTTTTCGTTGCTACCGGGTGAGAGCAAGGACATCGACATCGAATATCCAGCTTCGGCGGCAAAAGGCGAGCCGCAAGTGAATCTCAGAGGATGGAACCTGGCGGCGACGGTGGTACAGGTTACGGAGAGCAAGTAACGACGTGCGGGATGACGCTCGAGTCATGGCGAGTTCAGTACTGACGGGGTCGCGGCGTGGGTTATGCGATCATCCTGCGCCCGCATTCATCTTCTTGTCTATCGAAGGCCGCGGTCATATCCGAATGGGAAATATCGAGTGTGGCGCAGAGTTTGGTGAGGACGACAAGTGCCCACACTTGTTCCGAAAGGTCGAGCAGCAAAAGGCTCCGATTCGTTTCTCTGGCCCAAGTCTGTAGTTCCACCAGCAAACCCAAGCCGGCGGCATCGATCGAGTACACCCGAGCGAGGTTAATCCGAACGCACGCTTCCGGCCTGGACTGAACCATGGTGCGCAGCATCTCACATTCGACTCCGAAGACCAGTCGGCCCGAGCAGTTCAGCGTTGCCACACCATTCCACGACTGGATGTCGATTCTCATCATGTCCTTCATCTCAATTCAAGATCACGCGTGTTTCGGGCACGTGAGTCCGGTTATGAATCCTTCGTTGGTTAGGTAGCGTTGCCCGCATCTGGACCGAAGATGCACGACATTGTTTGCGGACACATCAATGGCCGGCTAATTAATAGACGTAATCAAGTCGATACCGGCTCCTAGGCTTAGTGGAATTCATCACTTTTTAACCTGAATTTTGCATTTCCTTGAGGCAACATGTGACCGGCGCACACATAATGCAGGGGTGCCAGTACATCGCGATCCCAGTCCGGGCTTCGATCTGGCATTGGATGATCCTGAGGACTACGCCGCCAGCACGCTGTCACATGGTCGCGGCCTCTGCCTGATTCGCAGCCTGATGACTGAGGTCAGCTTCGCGCGTGGGGGAACGGAACTCCGGATGCGCAAGCGAGTCTCGGCTCGCTGACCCTGAAGTTGTAGGCGTGGCCGACAATTTCCTGTTTAGGGAATTGCATCAAATTGGCTGCACTATCGTGGAATTGCCTTTTGAAATGGCCCTTTTTTGCACTCCAGACATTCGATAAATTCCGTCAATATCGCTCATTAACGCTTTTAATTGGCGGTGCGAATTGCTCAAGCTATACCCTCGTAAGTGATCGCCAGCAAAACCAACTTCACTGTGGCGGTTCCTAATCCCCATCCTGAGGAGATTCATGTTCAACGAATTGCGTAATTTCCTGGCACTTCCGTACGACCAACTGGAGGAGCTGAATCTACAGGCCAAGGATCAGCGCCTGAAGCGCGTGGCCCTCCACAAAATTCAGGAAGAGCGCCTGAAATATCTCACCGATGAAAAGCGCATCAAGGCGGTGACGGTGCTGTTCAGCGATCTCGAAGGCCGCCTGCACATGCTCGACTATGACAAGAAATTCCTGATCAAGAGCTGGGACAACATGACCTTCGACGGCTCTTCGATTCGCGGCTTTACGGCGCAACGCGAGAGCGATTTGCGCCTGGGCATCGACTGGAGCGCCTTCTACTGGGGCCCGGCGGATGTGTTTGGACCGGGGAAGATCCTCGTGTTCGGCGACGTCATCGATAAGGGTGGAACTCCTTATGCGGCCGATATTCGTGGCGTGCTGAAGTCGTTTGCCGCGGACTTGTACAAGAATGAAGGCTATACACTCAACGCCGCCAACGAAATTGAAGGCTTCCTGTTCGCCGGAAAGGACGCCGAGCGTCATTACAACGAGACTGGCAAGTTCGAATACGTGAATACCGGCGGCTACTACCACTCGCTGCCCGGCGATCCACTGCGCACTTTCATCGATACGACGGCGGAAGTGCAGCGGGCCATGGGCTTCCAGAATGAGAAGGACCACCCTGAAGTCGCGCCTTCGCAGTTTGAGATCAACTATGGATACGGCGAGGTTGCCGCGGCTGCCGACCAGATCCAGCTTTACAAGTTGATCTGCCGTCAGGTGGCCACCAATATGGGCTTGACCGCATCATTCCTTCCCAAGCCTGTCGTGGGTGTCAACGGCAGCGGCATGCACACCAACGTGTCTATCAACAAGGGTGGCAAGAACCTGTTCTGGGACCCCAAGGGCGAAGAGAAACTTAGCAAGATGGGATGGCAGTTCGTCGACCGTTTCCTGACTCATGGCAACGATACCTGCCTGGCGTTCAATTCCAGCGTCAACGCGTTCCGTCGTCTCGATCCGCACTTCGAAGCACCGAACCAGATCAAAGCTTCGGCGGTGGATCGCGGTTCGATGATCCGCATTCCGATCGGTAACGAAAAGAGCATGCGTGTGGAAGTTCGTTCGGTTGCTCCCGATGCGAACCCCTACCTCGTCATGCTCACGGTGTTCAAGACGGGGCTGTTCGGCGAAACTGCGAAGATCAAGAACCTTCGCCAGGCCGAGCGGTATCTGCCTGACAACATCTACGATGCGATGGAGAACTGGCGCAAGTCGGAATGGACTACGAAGCTTCTCGGTGCTGATGTGAAGGCCCGCTATGCTGATCTGAAACAGGCTTCCGCCGACCGGTGCGCGCGCCTGCTGGGAACCTTCGTCAAGGCCCCCGAGGTGCAGTACCATCACGACGTTTACAACCAGTACCTCTGGAACCAGTTCTAGAGACTTGCCGGAATCGGCAGTTGAAGAATGCAAGCGCTCCGGGCGATCCGGGGCGTTTGCCTTTCACGGACGACAATCACGATTGGGAGGCGTTAACGGCCCAGCAATCGCGGAGTTACACTGTTCATCAGACAAGTAGAACCAGTTGAATTACGGCGAAATCATCGGGTCTGCGGGCCGACATCGGTTATCATAAAAATTCACCTAAATCAGATGTGGGAAGGCATTTCGTTAGCATGAGAATCCTGCTCGGTCTGGCCCGCGGGCTCGCATTCCTATACTTAATGTGGTGTGCCGCGCTGGCGCTGGGTTGCGACCAATTGCCTGAGGGCCACTCGCTCTGGGTTCGGCTGGCCAATCCTGTTTCCACCTACTCGGCGCAAGTGGGAGATCCGGTTCATGCGGTCCTGACGCAGGATGTTGTTTGTGGCTCCGACGTTTTACTGCCGATGGGTACCACCATCGACGGCGTGGTTCGCAGCAAACGCAAGGTTGGGTGGGGCATACGTCACGAAACCGCTGCGCTCGAACTCGAATTCAATCAGGCGGTCCTGGCAAACGGTGCAACCGTCGAGATGTCGGCTCGCGTCGAGGAAGTGGAAAACGCTCGCGAGCACGTTAAGAACGGCGTCATTCACGGCGTTCTTAGCAGCGATACATTTCAGGGCAGAGTCAACAGCCGCCTGATTCATCTTCCTACATGGAATCCCTACTCGGATCTTGGGCTGATTATTTACAAGGCGACGTTTCCGATTTTTCCCGAGCCGGAGATTTACTACCCTGCCGGGACCGACATGCGCCTCAAGATGCAGGCTGCCGTTTCCGCATTTCCCATCATGACAAACCCGGTGCAGGAAGGCGACCTGCAAGGTTCGCCACAACTTGATGCCTGGATCCAGAAGATGCCTCAGCGCTCGACGACCACCCAATACGTGGACGCCGACTTGTTCAACCTGGTGTTTCTGGGATCGCGCGAGCAAGTACAGGCAGCGTTTCGCGAGGCGGGATGGCACAATAGCGATCCGGTATCGAAACACTCGTTCGAGCACAATCTCTATGCCTTGCTGAACAACAGCGGTTATGCGCTACAGCCGATGAAGACCTTTCTGCTGGAAGGTAAGCCTGAAGACATGAACTGGCAGAAAGGGCTGAACAGTTACGGCCGTCGCGACCATCTGCGCATTTGGCAGTGGAGCGGAGAAGAGAATTCTGACACCGTCTGGCTAAGTTCCTCGACCCACGACACCAGCGCCATCCTGTCCGTGAAATACCGCGGTTTTGTGCACCACATCTCTCCCAATATCGACGATGAGCGCAGCAAGGTGATTCGAGACCTGAACTTCGCTGGGTGTGTCAGTTCTGTCAGCTATGTCGCGCGGCCGGGTATTTCCACCATCACGCAAAATGCGACAGGAGACGCCGTCCGCACCGATGGCTCAATTGCGGTTGTCCAGTTGAAGGACTGCGAGCCTGCCAATCACGAGCTCAATGCGAACTCAAACGGCGGCAAGTTCAGGCCGGGGAACCACGCATTCCGCTACGTGCGACGGGAAATCCTCACCTTCCGCAACGACATCTGGCGTGCCAACATCATTTATGGCATGTATGACGTCGGACGGATGGCGATCACGGCAATGCGGCGCCAGCCAACGCCTCCGCTTGAAGAGGAGCCAAGGCCATCCATCGTAGCGGCAGTGCCCGTCGGTGTTGCGATTTCCGGCGTACAGTGAACTCTGCCGCGTAATTTAAGAGCGTCGGACGCAGGCGTCAACTGACAACCAGGCCCAAGGCCAGGGACGTTGGCGACCGAGTGTCACACGTGACTGCTTCCTTTGATAGGCTGAGTGCGTCGCATGGCATCCTCTGGCATCAGCCTCTCCAACTATCTCCGACTGGTGCGCGGAAACCCCAACTTCCGCAGGCTTTGGATCGCCCAGATCGTCAGCGAAAACGGGGACTGGTTCTACACGCTTGCCATCTACAGTCTGCTGCTCGACCTGACCGGCAAAGCTTCTTCGGTTGCACTTGCACTGGTGCTACAGGTGCTCCCGCACACGCTGTTGGGGCCGCTTGCTGGGATGGTCAACGACCGCTTCAGCCGCCGAAAAATCATGATTGCCACCGACCTGCTGCGCATGGTGGTCGTGGCCTGCATGCTGCTGGTGCGCTCGCGTGGCTCGGTGTGGGTGATTTATCCCTTGCTGTTTCTGGAAACCGTCATGGTGGCGTTTTTCGAACCGGCCCGGAACGCGGTCATTCCCAACATCGTGGCAGAAGGCGACGTGATCGTTGCCAATACACTTTCTTCCGCCACGTGGTCGTTTGATTTGGCAATTGGATCGGTGCTGGGTGGAATTGTCGCGGCCGGGTTGGGGCGAGATGCGGTCTTCGTGCTGAACGCGTTGTCGTTTGCAGTCTCGGCATTGATGATCAGCCGGATGCACTTTGCCGAATCCCATGCCGACGAAATGAACCGTCATCCCGAAGATCAGGGCGCAGGTTGGTCATCGATCCGCGCGGGATTTCGATATATTGCCCGCGATCCTAAATTGGCCGCTCTCGTTTCGCTGAAGGCCGGAGTCAGTATTCTGGGTGCGTCGTGGGTATTGCTTCCGGTGATGGGGGAGCGCATTTTCCCAGTGGCGATGGCAGGCATTTCGCATGCACGTGCGGCCCTGTTCGGGATGAGCTTGTTGATGGGAGGCCGTGGTGTTGGTGCTCTGCTCGGACCGCTGCTTGCATCCCGCTGGACGGGACAGCGTGAGAGCAGTCTTCGCTTGGGTGTCTTGCTGGGCTTCATCCTTGGCGGCGTCGGGTACCTACTACTCGGTGGCGCTCACACCATCTGGATTGCGTTCGCGGTGATCGTGCTGGCGCACTCCGGTACGTCAACCGTCTGGGTGTTTTCCACCACTCTCCTGCACCTGAACACAGAAGATCGTTTTCTGGGAAGAATCTTCGGCGCAGACCTTGCGATTTCAATGTTTGTCCTGGCAGCCGCAAGTTGGATTGCAGGACAAGTGCTCGATGCCGGAGTATCTCCCCGAGCCGTGGCGGTTGGAACGGGGATGGCTATGTTTCTGCCAGCTGCGATGTGGGCCCTCGCGCTTCGGTTGTGGCGCCCGAAATCCGAGATTGACGGCGAGAGCACGACTTAGGTGCTACTCAACAATCTACCTCTGTGTTATCTGTAATGACAACCTAACTGGAGCACGGTTAACCACTGATGACATACGTAGAATCCGCAATCGGGAACGCTAAAAGCAAGATATACTGCTGAGATACTTGGCTCTGGTACGATCTTTTCCACCAGATCAAGACAAGCCAGACACACTGTGGGGACCATGGGAGACGACGCGGACCGAGAGTCTCGGAGAGCGCAAGAGGGCACTGCTGTGTCCAGCGGTGACAGCTCCATCGCTGTGCCCAAGCCTGCTCTCGACTCGGATGCAATGACGTCGCTAGGCGTCCCGGTTCCTCCCGACGTCACCATGGCGGAGCCAGCCTCCCCCAGTCCGGCAAAGCCAGTATCGTCGCCCGCCCCAGCTAAGCGCGACTCCTCCAACGATGCCACTATCGTGCCCACTCAGAAGAAGCGTGATGCCAGTTCTGGAACCCCCAGTCCTATTTACGCAGCCATCGGCGCGACCATTTTGGAGATCGGAACCGTCCTCGGTGGGCGCTACGAAATCCAGAAGCTGCTTGGTATGGGAGGCATGGGCGCGGTGTACAAGGCGCATGATCTCGAGGTTGACCGGACCTTGGGGCTCAAAGTCATACGGCCGGATCTCTCCAGCAATCCCGCTATTCTCGCGCGATTCAAACAGGAACTGGTGCTGGCGCGACAGGTCACGCATCGCAACATCATCCGCATCTACGATCTGAACGAAGCCGAGGGCGTGAAGTTCATCACGATGGAATACATCGAGGGTGAAGATTTGCGCACCATCCTGACGCGTGAGGGCAAGCTACCACCGAAGGAAGCCGTCAACATCATGCGGCAATCGTGTTCGGGGTTGCTGGCGGCGCACCAGGAAGGCGTGATCCATCGCGATTTGAAGCCCAGCAATATCATGCGCGACGGGTCGGGTCGCGTGGTCATCATGGATTTTGGGCTGGCGAAAACCGTGCAAAGCGACGGCATGACGCAGACCGGCATGATGATCGGAACGATGGAGTACATGTCCCCGGAACAGGCGATGGGCTCGGAACTCGATGCCCGTTCCGACTTGTTCACCATGGGCCTGATTTTTTATGAGCTGCTGACGGGGAACATTCCGTTCCGCGCTGAGAGCGCAATTGCCAGCTTGGTAAAACGCACCCAGGAGCGCGCGGTGCCTTTGTCGGACGTCGATCCGACCATTCCGCCTAGCTTGAGCCTGATCGCTGCCAAGTGTTTGGAACGTGACCCAAAAGCGCGCTACAACTCTGTCCAGGAATTGTTGGACGATCTCGATATCTTCGAGGGCAAGCGGTCGCGATCGAGCAGCACGGGGCGAGCAGTACTGGGCGCCTCGGTGTATGACGCACAAGTAGTTGGAGCAGGGAGCACCGTAACGCCGGCCCTTGGCGCGGGAACTGAGAAGCGCTTCCCCATGAAGTGGGTTGCGATCGGCGCGGCGGGAGTTGTCCTGGCGGCGGGAGCGGGAATTGCCGTCAAATGGAAGACTGGCGGCATCGGTGGTGGAACGCAAGTGACACAGGCGGCAGCGCTCTCGCTGGCGATTGTCCCGTTCTATAACGCGTCCAGCGACCCAAGCCTGAATTGGCTGGCCTCCAGCCTTTCAGAAACCCTGAGTACTGACATTGGCCAAACGCAGCGGGTGCGATTGGTTTCCCCCAGCCGCTTGCAACAGGGCCTCCGCGACTTGCACATTTTGCCGCAGTCGCAGCTTGACTTGTCGACATTGAAGCGCATCGCCGAATTCACCAATGCCGACACAATTGTGTATGGGCAGTACCAGAAGTTTGGCGAACAGATCCGCATCAATGCAACCGTGTACGACCTGAAGCACGATCGCAATTTCGAACTCAAGACCGATGTTGCCAGCGAGAAGGACCTTCTCGCTGGATTGGACAATCTGGCTGGGCAGGTACGCGCCAATTTGTCGTCAGATCCCGATATTCAGAAGGACCTGAAAGGCAATGCTCAATATGTATTGACGAAATCGGTGCCCGCATTGCGTGCATATGACGAAGGGCTACAACTTTCCCGTTCTGGCAAAGAGCAGGATGCTTCCAAGCAGTTTGAAGCGGCCATCGGCGAGGATCCGAATTTTGCCATGGCGTATTCGAGGCTGGCTCGGTCCTATCACAGCCTGGGATTCGACGACAAAGCGGAGCAGGCGTCCCGCCGCGCGATGACGCTGAGCGACAACCTGCCGGCGCAGCAGAAGTACCTGGTTGCGGCCAATCACGCCGTAATCATGAACGACACGGCCAAGGCAATTTCGGCCTACGAAAGCCTGACGAAGGTCAATCCCGACGACAACGATGCGCAGCTGGCGCTGGCTGGCCTCTATCAGCAAGTCAGCAATTATGACGAAGCTCGGAAGCGCCTGGCACGTGTACGGTCGTCCGACTCCAAGAACCTCGATGCGCTCCTGGCTAGTGGCAGGGTGGAGATAGAGGCCGGCAATTCCCAGGCGGGACTCGAATTCCTGAATTCCGCTTATAGTCTGGCGACGCAGTTTGGCAATGACGAAGCCAAGGCGTCGATCGAACAACAGATGGGGGCGGCCTACCTTAGCTTGAACAAGTTCGATGAAGCTTTGAAGAACTTCACCTCGGCGTTGGAGATACGCAAGAAGCTCGGTTTGGAGAAGGGGGTTGCCAGCAGCCTGAACATGATCGCCACGGTACAGAACAAGCTGGGAAATTCCGGCGAGGCCCTGACTAATTACAAGGAGTCCCTGGCGGCGTACCAGCACATTGGCGACAAGCACGGTACCGCGCTCCTGCTGATGAATCTGGGCTCCTATTATGCGGACCACGCCAAGTACGATGACGCATTGAAGAGCACCACGGATGCGCTGACCGTTTTTCGTGATTTGGGCGACGACGCCAGCCAGGCATTGTGTCTGAATAATCTTGGTTCCATCCGCAGCTATATGGGCAACTTCCAGGATGCGCTGACCTACTACCAGCAGGCTTACCAGATCCGAGAGAAGCTGAAGCTCACCGATGACATGGCTGAGTCGCTGCATAACCTGGCAGAGACGAATGTCGATCTGGGCAAGTACGACACGGCCGTCGAACAGTATCTCAAGGCCCTAGAAATACGGAGAAACAGCGGAGACCAGAACGGAGTGGCCATCAACTCCAGCAGTCTGGGGGCGCTGTTCACGGAGCAAGGCAAGTACGCTTCCGCACTGAGTGCGTTGCAGGAATCACTGAAGGATTTTCAGCAGACCAACGATCAGACCTGGCTTATGGTGGAAGCCACCGGTCGCTATGGCAATGCGCTGTCTGAAGTGGGGCGTTGGGACGAGGGACAGAAGAACCTCGAAAACGCCGTGAAGCTTGCCGCCGAGGTCAAGAATGACACCGTGCTGGCCCAGGCACTGAATTATCTCGGTGACAGCTACTTCTATCGCGGCGATTACGGTTCGGCCCGCCAGCAGTACGACAAGGCGCAGCAGGTTGCGACGAAGTCGAGGAGCCGCGAGCTGCTGGCTGTTTCGCGCTTCAACCTTGCGAAACTGGATGTTGTGCAGGGCCGCTCGGCGTCGGCCATTCCGGTATTGAAGAATTTGCAGCAGGATTCGGAGTCATTGGGATTGCAGGCGTTGTCGGTGCAGTCGTCGATCTACCTGGCCCAAGCCCTGCTGGCCATCAAGAAGCCGGCGGATGCGCAGCAGGAGTTGGACCGGGCAATGAATCGCGCCGAGAAGCTCGGTCTACTGGTGGAACAGGCGAGAGCTCATTTCCTCATGGGCGAAGTCCTGAGCGCCGGCGGAAGGACCAAGGAGTACGCGCCGCAGTACCAGGAAGCAGTCCGAATACTTGAGTCGCTCAGCAAGGAAAGCGGAGCGGGCCGGCTTCTGGATCGCTCTGACCTGAAAGACGTGTACCACGATGCCGTCAAGTCATACCAAGGCGCGGCGTAGGGTCCGCCTTGATTTGAGGCTTCGCGCTTCCATCCTGCTCCGCAGTCGATAGCGAGTGCTCATAGTGAACCAGCTCTTTAGCTGCTGTTGGTTATCTCCGAAATCGACAAATTCAGGGCTGCCAGACTTCTCCTATGCGATCGATGGGCAAAGAACAACCCCGGCTGAAGCCGGGGTGTTGAATTTTGCACGAACATCGAAAGAACAGCAGTGACCTTACGGTAGTGGCTTGTCCCAAGTAGCTACGAAGTCCGAGGGAGTGTTGCCGGTACCCGTTGTCTTGCCGTCTAAGACATTCGGGTCAAAGGAGACAAAGATGCTCACCCAGTTGTTGGTTCCGACGGGATCCGCCTTGAGATAATCCGCATTTTGCGGCGTGACGGGATCCGCAGTATAGAAGCTGGTGTTAAAGGATATGCAGTTCACAGTGTCACCAAGTGTGGTGCAGAACGGGGCAACAGGACAAGCCACGGGGCCCTCGTTATTTTGGCACGTCACGGAATAGACGATGCAGTTTCCACCAGTCTGCAGGTACGTTACGCAACGCTCCTTGGAGAATGGTGTTCCCGTCAGCCGGGTGGATCGAAACACACTGGGCGCGACCGGGGTCGCCAAAACCGTCATCGTGACGGGATCATTGGGGTTGTTGGCAAAACAACCATTTACCACATTGGGATTGCAGAAATAATTCACACCCATGTGGTGGCCGCCGAATACGTAATCCGCCTCGGTCCCGCCAGGCGGAATGACCTGTGTCACCTGGGTCGCGGCATGCGGTGTGAACTCCCAGGCGATGATGTCGTGGGCCTCCGGGATATTTGTCTGGGAGGCGGTGAACCCCACCCACGCTTTGCCTCCGAGGAGCGAAAGACCGCTGCTGCTGTTCTGTGCGACGTCAATGTTGTAGGGGATGTTGATAGCGGCCACCGCCGCAACCGGACACCCAGGGGTTGTGTTGTTGGGGCACGGAGTGTGAGTGGTGGGGATGAAGGGCTGATCGATCCAGACCATCAACGTGCCGTTGCCAATACCGCTGGCGGGCGGAGTATACTCGATAACCGCTTCGTGCGGTATCCCGTCGGTGCACGGGCCGGAAGAGCCACAAGTTACGCCGAGGTGCGGAATGTTGCTGTTGATTCCGGAAGCCACAAGGCAAGTGGTGTCGTGCCTCGAAGTGTTGGTGCCAGTGCCGCAACTCTGCACTGCCACGTGATTGGGGCTGGGATCCCAAGGCGTGTTTTGAAACGTGTCAAACTCGACGGCCAGGCTGTTGGGAATTCCCGAGTAGCCCAGTCCTCCTGATCCCGTGCCAAGTGCGGTCTTCGAGGAGTTCTGAACGACGAAAGCGAAACCGTCAGCGGGAGTGCAACAAATCGCAGCCGCATGAATTTGGAATTTGAAGTAGGTGGTGAATCCCAAGTTCAGCGTTTGCCTTCCCAAGTTGACATCCACGGTTGGAGGGAGTTCAAACCAACTCGAAGCGGTTTCAGGATGGTAAATTCCCACTCCCGAATATCCGTCGGTGAGACGAAGTACTTTGGCAGAGTTGAACGTCGCCAGATGTGCGCTGCCGTTAAACTTCAGGTTACTGCCACCGGTGGAGAAATCCGGGAAATATCGAACTTGCTGGGCGTAGGCTGGCGCCATGCACAACAGTCCCGTTACAGCTACCAGAACAGTTTTCAACACTCTTCCGAATTGCATAGGAGTTTCCTTTTGACGCATGAGGCGCATGAGTTGGCCAATGTCACCCTTTCGGCAGGGGCGGCCGGGTTTTTGGGAGGGGTTGTTATCGTCTTCAACAGTTGACCTGATGGGTCCCAGTTCAGGCATTCTGCGGTGGCTCGCCTTGGGATGTCAAGCAATTATGGAAGTGAACGTCATATTCGTTGGCAAAGCCCCGTTTGATGGAGGGTGAAGACCCACCGAAGTGCGCCGCGAGCACCCGCGATTTGTGCCGGTTCTGCGCGGCTCTAGGGTTGCATCAAGCGGGAGAGGAATACGATGGCGCGAAGGCTGGTGCGGGTGATCTCAGTGAAAAGCGAGCCACCGGACATGCGTCATTCGCGAACGAATTCGCCGTCATGATTCCTGGTCAAAGCCGGAACGTCCGAGATTTGACCTTGGCCCATCACAATCGAGCGTGGGTGGCGACATGACTTCCACACGGTGACGCGACTCACATCCACGCTCCGTCACAGCGCGATGTTGGTCGCCTCTTTAAGTACAGCGGTCGAGAGGTATATCCTCAGTGATGTACTTATGATTTCCGCAATTCCATGCGGTCAGGTCTAAGCAATTCAATTCATCGGAGCATCGACCATGTCTTCACGAAGTCTCACATTTTGGTTTTTATTGCTTGCGTTCACCGTTGTTGTATTGGTTATTTCGGTTCCCCAGGTTTCCCGTGCTCAGGGTCAGGCCGCTGAAACTGCGCCGCCGACTTCGCCTGAGATCCATGCCGTTCTCGAGAAGATCGTTCACCCCAAGAAGCTGAAGGTTGGAGACGCCGTTTCTGCTCGCATGACCGAACCAACCAAACTGAAGGACGGAAGTGAGCTTCCGAAAGGTACTCACATCGTCGGCAAAGTGACGGAAATTAAAGTAAAAGCGGACAAAGAAGGACCGTCAAAGCTCGGGCTCCTCTTCGACAAAGCGCAGCTGAAGGATGGTAAGGAAGTTCCCCTGATGCTGGCGCTGGTTAGTGTTGCTCCGCGATGGGAGCCCGGTGGAGTGGATCCGGTAGCAGCCGATAATGGGGCGGCATCGGCCGGCCGGGTCAGCCAGATGTCACAGGCGGCTGGACGTACAGAGGGAAGCGCCGGAAGCGATACCCTGAATAAGGGGCTTGGGGTCCGGGGAGCGACTTCGGTTGCGGAAACCGCGATGCGGCCGGGCGTCTCTTATTTGCAGGATATTACGATCGCGAGTTACTCGATGGGAGAGCCGGGAACCATTCTGCAATCGTCCAAGACCACGGTCTACATCGATTCAGGCAGCCGGATGCTGTTGTTAGCTCAGTAGGCTAACTGCCATTCTGGCTAGCGTTTGGCGAAGCAGTAGCTGCGAACGATACCTCAAAATGGGACTCCCGTCTGCGAAGGGAGTCCCATTTTGGCATTTGGTAACAACTAGACGGAGATAGTCCGATTAGTGGGGGTCCGCCAAATGGTGTATAGTTAATTTGCGTGTGTTTGAACGGCGCGTTAGCAGCCATCCCTCCCTTAGTTCGAGCGATTCCTGCCTGTAACTTACCGATCCCGCAGCGCAACATCAACATCAAGGACATTGAAGAAACAAATGGAACAAGGAACAGTTAAGTGGTTTAACGACGCAAAGGGTTTTGGCTTCATTTCACGTGAGAACGGCGAAGACGTATTCGTTCACTTCTCGGCTATCCAGACGAACGGCTTCCGTTCGCTGCAGGAAGGCCAGGCAGTCAGCTTCGACGTGAAGCGTGGCGCAAAGGGTTGGCAGGCAGAGAACGTTCAGGTTCTCTAATTGGAGTTCAACCACGGAGAGCAGAGCAATCTGCTCTCCGTGGTGCTTTAACCGACTGTACGTCGTTGCTAGCACATTCACCAGACCTAAACACCCTAACCAGCGGCCGCGCTGCGCCATCGATCCCTGATCCGCGAAACGGCCTCCCATCTGAGAAGTGAGGCAACTATGAAAAACATTTATGTGGGGAACCTGCCGTTCGATGCGACAGAGGACCAGCTTCGCGGTTTGTTCGAGGCCTATGGCCCGGTCGATAAGGCGAGCATCGTGACCGATCGCGACACCGGCCAGCCCCGCGGTTTCGCATTCGTTGAAATGACGGATGACGACGCGGCAACCAAGGCGATGGAAGCGTTGAACGGGACCAATCTCGGCGGACGCAACCTCAACATCAATGAAGCCCGTCCCAAGACCGACCGTCCTCGCGGCGGTGGTGGTGGTGGTGGCGGTCGCGGCGGATTTGGTGGCGGCGGCGGCGGAGGCCGTGGCGGCGGTGGCGGAGGCCGTGGCGGATCCGGTGGTGGTGGTGGTGGCGGCGGCTGGGGTCGGCGCTAGTCTCCGCTGTGAGATTTGAGAGAAGGGCACCTTAGGGTGCCCATTTTTGTTTCTAGTACCGTGGATCATGCGGGCAGATTATCGAACCTTCGCGACCACCGCAGTCATGTCGTCGCCTGGTTCCCCGGGACTGAAACGTTGCACGGTCTTGAGCAAGACTTGAAGAAGCGGAGCCGCTGTTAGGGCGCGGTTTCGTTGCAGGGTTTCGCAGAGACGGTCGCCGCCGAATTCGTCTCCTTCGGGCGACGTCGCTTCCGTCAATCCATCGGTGTAGATCAAGAATGCATCGCCTGCGTTGAGCTGCAGTTTTGAGACCTCGCATATCCATTCCGGAAACATGCCCATCACGGTCGCAGTCGAATCCAGCCACTCCACGGAGTTGTCCGCGCGCACGACCAGCGCCGGATTATGCCCGCAATTAACGTATTGCAATTCGCGACGTTGGTCATCGTAACGTCCAAAGAACATTGTGGCGTAATGATTGGGCTCGGTGTTCTCGTAGAACAACCCGTTCACGGACCGCAGCAGCCCGGCGAGATCGTCACGGGCGAGAGCGTACTGCCCGCGCAAATTGGCCTGCAGGTTTGCCATCAGCAACGCCGCTGGAAATCCCTTGCCAGAAATGTCGGCAAGAGCGAAGCCAAGAAGCCCCGGCGCCAGTTCGATAAAATCGTAATAGTCGCCACCAACGACCCGCGCTTGAACACAGTCTCCGGCGTAATCGAGCGAATCCAAATACGGCGGATGTTGGGGGAACAGCTTGCGCTGTACCTGCCGCGCCAGCTCGATTTCGTGTGCCGCCCGTTTGCCGGCCTCCACCCGTTCGGCAATTTCTTCTCCCAGCCGGATGTTCTCCAACGTGTTTCCAGCCTGGTTTGCGATCACGGAGAGCAAGCGCCGGTCTTCGCCGGAGTACGGCTCTTCCGATTTCCGCAGGCCTAATACCAGCAATCCCAGTCTCTGCCCGTCTCGGCCTGCGACCGGTACCAGGCACTCGGCGTGGATTTTTACGAAAACATCATCACCCGATAGCGGCGTGATCTCGATAGGTGTAGCGCGCGCAAACGCCTCGTCGGCCAAGACTGAATCTTGCGGAAGCACTGCCGGGGCAGCAACAACCTCGCCACCAGAGCGCAGCGCAAAGCTTCCATGTTCCTCAAAATAGCTAAGCAGAAACGACGGGTGTAGCGCCTCTGCAAGGTTTCGTTCCAGCAACTCGGAGAGCTGCTCCCGGGTGCGTACGGCCCGGGTCTTCTCAACCAGGTTCTCCAGGATCTGGCGGGTGTCGTAAGAGCTGCGGAAGAAAGCTCTGTCAACCTGGGTGCTGACACGTTGCTGGGCCCATGTGCCTCCGCCTACCAGTACCATTCCAAAGGCAACGCCCACCGGTATCGCCGCTCCAGCGCTGGCTGGAAAATGCCGAGTAAACGAATGGGCGAGCGCCAGTGTCGCCGCAATCCCGATGGCAAGCATGAGGATCAGGAACCCTCTCTGGACCAGGAGATAGCGAGCGCTTCGCCGAAGCAGTACGGGTATCTCGAGTACCCGGTGCTTGACCACGGCGTAGGCGAATGACAGTGGCATGAGAAACATGGCGATGACTGCAGTTGCCCAGGCCCAGAACGGTAGCTGATAGGGCGAGATGTGCCGGTAAGCCACGATCACCTGCAGCACGAACCAGGGCAACATCCCAGCAAAGGTGCCCCATGCCATGACCCTGGTCTTTCGGCGGACCTCTGCGGTGGGAGCGCGCAGACTGTTACCCAGCAATGAGATTAATGCCAGTCCGTAGCCAATAAAGAAATAGGAGCCGAAAAGATAACCAATTCCTCGACTAGCGAGACGGTCCAGTACGGGCCAAAGCGGATCCATGCTTCCTGTAATCAGGACTGCGCACGCCAGTGGAATCGCAACGGACGCCGCTGCAATCAACATCAGGTACTTCAACCACGGGACGCGAGAATCAAGCGGCGATTGGGCAGGGAACGTGGCGAACAACCAGTACATCGACGTTGGTGCCAGGGCGAAGAAGACCATCATGTAGGTCAGAGCGAAATTGGAGACACCCGCTGGCATCAGGCCGGTCAGTTGCTCCAATGGCGCCGAGGCCACTAACCCCGCGAAGCAGATCGCCGTCAGCCACGCAGCTCGATCGTCGATGCGCAGGAAAATTAGGGGTATCCCAACCAGCACAAACAATACGGGAAATGAGCTGAGAAGTTCGTGAACAATCCACTGGCTCACCGTGCGCGACTGAGCGTCTGGCTGGACGAGTGTTACCTCGACCGATCGCGCAGTTCCAACATTGGGCGTTTGAACCTGCAGGGTGACTCGGTCGCCCGGCCTGCCGCCGAAGGTGACGGTCATGTAAGGTTTGGGTGATCGAATCGCGTGCCCGTTGATCGACAATACCCGTTCGCCGGGCTGCAGCCCTGCCTGACTCGCAGGACCTCCTGGCGCGACGGACGTTATCTCCAGATAGTGTTCCTGGAAATTGGGTTCAAAGCCGAAACGAAATTCAGCTTTGGGCTCAAAGCGTATGTAGTACATCCAAATCGCGCTGTATGCGAAAGTCGCGACCGCGAAAATGATCGCTACTACAATGCGCACCCGGTGCCATTTCGACTGGGCCGACCAGAAAGGAGGAGCCTCCTCGCCGGGGTCCTTCTTCGTCAGGTCCGCATTGGTTCTTGGCGGGCTCGCTGCTTCAAGGCTGGACGCCATAGGCTGAGTGCATACCAACTAAGAATGGTCCGTGCGGCTTCATTCTACCTCGGGGATAACTTCTTACGGACGTGTTTTCGATAGCCGAAGAGCAGTTCTGATACGCTGATGCGCAATGCCGGGTTGCGATGGCAATAACCGATTCAGATATGAGTGACACCTGCAATAGCGCGATCGAGTTTCGCGGAGTTGAATATCGGCTGCCGTCCGGTAAGGTGCTGCTCTCGGGCTTGGACCTTGTCGTGAAGCGCGGCGAGACCCTCATGCTGCTGGGCCGTAGCGGCTCGGGCAAGACCACGTGCCTCAAGCTCATCAATCGACTGCTTGTCCCTTCCTCGGGCGAAGTTCTAGTGGAAAACAAGCTTGGCCAGGACTGGGACCCCATCCGGCTGCGCCGCGGCATCGGCTATGCCATACAAGACGTCGGCCTGTTTCCCCACTATACCGTCTGGGAGAATGTGGCGCTGGTGCCGAAATTGGAGAAATGGGATCGGCAGAGAATTGCCGACCGCGTCGAGGAAGTCTTGCAACTGGTTGGGTTGCCGGGCCGCGAATTCTCTCATCGCTATCCTAACCAACTCTCCGGCGGCCAGCGCCAACGCGTAGGACTCGCCCGTGCGCTTGCGGCCGAGCCGCCAATCCTCTTGATGGATGAACCGTTCGGGGCGCTCGATCCCATAACTCGGGCAGAGATCCAGCTGGAGTTCAAGAAGCTTCAGGAAGAGTTGGCTAAGACAATTGTCTTCGTAACCCATGACGTCGGAGAAGCCGTGATGCTGGGTGATCGAATCGCATTGATGGAAGCAGGGCGGATGCGGAACGTCTATACACCGGAAGAGTTCCTGCGATCTCCAGACGCAGTAGCGCAGGAATACGTAAGGGTCTATCGGACCGCAGGAAAGATGTTTCGAAACTGAAGATGAACAGCAAGATCGGCGTCTTGAGGACTGAGTTGTGAACTTCCTGTTCACCCATAAACACGAAGTGGCCATGCTGACCGGCGAACATCTGTGGCTGGTCGGCATCGCCATGTTACTCGCGGTCGCCATCGGTGTTCCGCTGGGAATTTTGCTCACCCGCAGACCCAAGCTGAAAACACTGATCCTCGGAAGCACGAATATCGTTCAGACCATCCCCAGCCTCGCGCTCTTTGGACTCTTGCTGCCCTTGCCCTGGCTGGGAGCGCGTGCTGACCGCCTCGCGATCTTCGCTCTTGCGCTCTACGCTCTGCTCCCCGTTGTGCGCAACACCTATGTCGGGATCAATAGCATCAGCGAACCCGTCCGAGAGGCTGCGGTGGCCATGGGACTCACCTCGGGCCAACTACTCTGGCATGTTGAGCTGCCCCTGGCGTCACCGGTGATTCTGGCGGGGATTCGCGTGGCCACCGTGATTACCATCGGAGTGGCGACCATCGCTGCAGCGATCGGAGCGGGCGGATTGGGGGAGTTCATCTTTCGCGGCATAGCGATGGTGGACAATGGCGTTATCCTGGCGGGGGCGATTCCTGCCGCCCTCATGGCTCTGCTCGCGGATTTCCTGCTGGGCGGCATCGAGAAGCTCCTCGCGCGCAGGCAACACTGAGATGCTCGACCGCCGCGCCTTCGTCTCCGGACTCATGTTGCTGGCGGCTGGCTGTAAGTCGCAAAGGCGCGACGTCGTTGTGGGTTCCAAGAACTTCACTGAGCAACTGATCCTCGGAGAGTTGGTCGTCCAGATTCTCGAGCGATCTTGCTCAATGAAGGTTGATGGCCGGTTCTATCTTGCGGGAACCTATATATGCCAACAGGCCATTCTGGCCGGCCGCATTGACATCTATCCCGAATACACCGGAACAGCGCTGGCGGCCGTGCTGAAAGAAAAGGCGACCGGCGGTTCCGCGGAGGTTTACGAGGACGTAAAGCGCCAGTATCGCGGCCGGTTTGATCTCGACGTAATGCCTCCATTGGGTTTCGATAACAGTTTTGCCATGGTGATGCGGGGCGATGACGCGCGTCGATTGGGCGTTACGAATTTGTCGCAACTGGAGTCCGTGGCTCCGCAATTGAAGTTGGGAGTGGGATACGAGTTTCTGGAGCGGCAAGATGGCTATGCGGGCCTGGTCAAGACGTATGGCCTGAGATTCGCCGAGGCTCCACGGGTGATGGATTTAGGCTTGCTTTATCGGGCATTGGAGAACCGGTCGGTCGATATTGTGGCCGGATCGAATACCGACGGCCTGATCGCCGCGCTCGGCCTGGTTGTACTCGAGGATGACCGCCACTACTTTCCGCCTTACGATGCCGTTCTGATCGTGCGTCCGGAGGTTTTTCAGAGGTGCCCCGCAGCCCGTACAGCCTTAGAAGGCATTTCCGGACGCATCACCGCCGACGACATGCGACGGATGAATTACCAGGTCGATGGACTGAAGAGAGACGCTGGGGAAGTGGCTCGGGAGTTCCTGGGCCAAAACCTCATGTCCATACCCGGGCAACACTTCTGATCCAGCGGCCGACCCTCCCGAAAGCTCAAAAGCAGCCTCCGTGCTATTGACATCCCCACAATATGCATTAATATTCATATAACTGTATATTTATGCTATGTCGAAATTGTCCCGCCATTCCGCCATCCGCGACCTGGTCAGCAACCAGGACGTTCCCAGCCAGGAGGAACTCCGGCGGCGGTTGTACAAGCGCGGACACCGGGTAACGCAGGCGACGCTGTCGCGCGACATTCATGAACTGGGCCTGGTGAAGACCAGCGAAGGCTACAAACTGCCGCAGGGCGAGATTTCCGAGGCATTTCTGCCGTCGATCGAGCGCCTGATTCATGAGTTCGTGTACGACGTGAAGACGGCCCAGAACCAGGTGGTGGTGAAGACCAGCGCAGGCAGCGCGCAACCGGTTTCAGCGGCCATCGATGGCGAAGAGTGGGAAGAGGTCGTGGGGACCATTGGCGGAGACGACACCATTCTGGTGATCTGTTCCGACCACAAAACAGCCGAGAAGCTGGCCGGCCGCATACGCAGCTATTTCAAATAAGCAAGTGATGAGCGAACGGATTCAACCCGCGGTGTTTGGAGCAACTGGCTATTCCGGGTTCGAGTTGGTGCGCCTGCTCGCCCATCATGACGGGGTCAAGAAGCCGTTGCTGTTTCAGCGTAACGGTGACAGTGGCTACACCGACCTGGCTGAAGCCTATCCGCAAATCGCGGGTAACGGAGGATTTCCCTTCGAGAGCTTCTCCTGGCAGCGCATGACCGATGCCGGAGTGAATGTATTGTTTCTGGCCACACCCCATGAGTTCTCCCGCGAACTGGTACCGGAAGCGATCAGCAAGGGCTTTCGCGTGATCGATCTAAGTGGTGCGTGGCGGCTGAAGAACGCAGGGAACCGGGCGGTCTATGGCTTTAACGATAGCGACGCCACGTCGGCTGCGTCGCTGGACGAAACGGCGGTGTACGGCCTCCCTGAGTTACATGCGGACGAGATCAAGGGTGCGAGGTTGCTGGCCAACCCGGGATGTTATCCCACGTCGATCATCCTGGCGCTGGCGCCGTGGCTGCAGGCGGGCTACGTTGACGTCGCGCATGGCATCATATGCGATTCCAAGTCAGGCGTCTCGGGGGCGGGGAAGTCCCCGTCGGCGAAGACGCACTTTGTAGAAGTAGATGGGGACTTCGCGGCCTACAACGTCTTCGGACATCGGCACACGGGCGAGATGCTGGAGCAACTTGGCCTCGATGGCGGATCGTTCCAGTTCACGCCGCACCTGCTGCCGATTCCCCGGGGAATCCTTTCCACCATTTATGTGAAGTTGGCCAAGCCGGTCACCGCAGAGGAGCTTGATCAGGCTCTGCGCCAGTTTTACGCAGGCAAGCCATGGGTGCGGGTCTTTGGCGCGGCCAGGCTGCCGCAAATCAAGTTCTCGCTGAACACGAATTACTGCGACATCGGTTTCTCGCTTTCGCCGGATGGCACGCGAGCAGTGCTGGTGTCGTGCATCGACAACCTCTTGAAGGGCGCGGCTGGACAGGCGGTTCAGAACATGAACCTCATGTTCGGCTTCGACGAGAAGGCAGGACTGAAGTGAAACTCGTCATCAAAATAGGTGGGGCCGCCCTGGATAGCAAGGAACTGGTTCAGAAGTTCGCTAAGACGATCCCAAGCCTCTGCAAAGAAGGCCATCAGATTGTGATCGTGCATGGCGGAGGCGCGGCGCTGAGCCGCACCCTGAAGCAACTGGGTTGCGAAACCACGTTCATCGACGGATTGCGCGTGACCAATGCGGAAACCCGCGACGTCGCCATGATGGTGCTGGCTGGGCAGCTCAATAAGGTGCTAGTTGCCGCCATTGGGGCTGCCGGGCAACCCGCGGTCGGCCTCTGCGGCGGCGATCTGGGAATGTTTCGCGCCACCAAGAAGCAGTCTCCGGACCTGGGATTCGTCGGCGAAATCCGCTCGGTCAACATCGACTGGATCGAGCGGCTGTGGACTACCGGCATCGTGCCGGTGGTATCAAGCCTCGCGCTGGGCTTCGATGGCGAGTACTACAACGTGAATGCCGACCAGATGGCGTCAGCCTGTGCGATTGCGTGTGGCGCGAACGCATTGATTTACCTGACCGACGTCCCCGGCGTGAAAGACGCGGAGGGCACGGTCATTCGCTGGCTCGATGTGAAGGCCATCGCCCAAATGGTGCAAAAGGCCACTGTCAGTGGTGGCATGTTACCGAAGCTGGAGGCTTGCACCAGCGCTCTGAAGAAAGGCGTAACGCGGGTCCGCATTCTGCCCGCCGACCATGCCGAAGTCCTGCCTGAGTTCTTTACCCATGCCATCGATTGGGGCACGGAGGTGATTGCATCATGAAGCGGCTCACCTTCGACCGCGCACTCGAGCGACGTTGTTGATGAACTCGCTCGACGCTGGCAACCCAAAGACATTTTGTTTCTTTTCCATCTGGTCGAACCAGAAGGAGGTATGACGTGATTGCAACAACCGTTCCTGCAGGTGTTAACCCGAGTATTTATACGCAACGCAGCGTGTCGGGCCGCGACCTGATTTCGATCCAGGATTTCCAACCCGACGAATTAGCCTGCGCGCTGGAACTGGCAATTGCCATGAAGCAGCGTCCGGGGGACTATCGCGGAACGCTGGTCGGAAAACAGATTGTGCTGTTTTTCGAGAAACCATCGCTGCGAACGCGACTGACCTTCGAGGCCGGCATCAATAGTTTGGGCGGCGTATCGTTCTTCGTCGATCAGACGCAGTCGCGGCTGGGCGCACGCGAGAGCCTGAGCGATGTGGCCCATAACCTGGAGCGTTGGATCGACGGCGTGGTGCTGCGGACCTTTGCTCACGAGACAGTGACCGAGATGGCCAAACACGCGTCGATCCCGGTGATCAACGCGCTGAGCGAATTGGAGCATCCCTGCCAGGCGATGGCCGACATGCAGACGTTGCAGGAACAGTTTGGCGATCTGCATAATGTTCGCCTGGCCTACGTGGGGGACGGCAACAATGTCGCTCATTCGTTGATGCTCGCCGCTGCCAGCCTTGGTGCGTCGATCTCAGTCGCGACTCCGGCTGGATACGAGCCGCATGCTGACATCACCACCGCAGCGGAAAAGATTGCCGCTACCTCGGGTTCGACGGTGTTGGTGACCAACGATCCGGTGGAAGCTGTTTCCGGTGCCGATGCCATTTACACGGACGTTTGGGCGAGCATGGGCCAGGAAGAAGAGGCAGCCGAGCGCCGCAAGATCTTTATGCCGTTCCAGGTAAATCAGAAGTTGTTCTCGCAAGCTGCCAAGCATGCAGTGTTCATGCACTGCCTGCCGGCGCATCGCGGGGATGAAGTGGCGGCGTCGGTAATCGATTCGCCACGTTCGGTTGTGTTCGACCAGGCAGAGAACCGCCTGCACATTCAAAAGGCCATCCTAGTTCTATTGCTGGAAGGCGGTGTTCACCGCTTCCCGCCGAGGAGTTCCCATGCGTGAGAAAGTCGTCCTAGCCTATTCCGGAGGTTTGGATACCTCCATCATCATTCCGTGGTTGAAAGAAAACTATGACTACGACGTTATCGCCTTTGTTGCCGACGTCGGCCAGGGTGACGACATCGATGCGGTCGTTGAGAAGGCGTACAAGACCGGCGCCAGCAAGGTCATCGTTGAAGACCTGCGTCAGGAATTCCTGACCGACTACGTTTTTCCGGCGATCCAGGCGGGCGCGGTGTACGAGCACAAATATCTGCTCGGAACTTCGCTGGCGCGGCCGATCATCGCGAAGTACCAGGTGGAGTGCGCGCTGAAGGAAGGCGCGACCGCGGTCTCGCATGGCTGTACCGGCAAAGGCAACGACCAGGTGCGTTTTGAGCATGCCTACCAGGCGCTGGCTCCGGAGTTGAAGGTCATTGTGCCGTGGCGCGAGTGGACGCTGAAGTCGCGCGAAGACTGCCTGGAATATGCGGAAGCGCATGGCATTCAAGTCGCGCAGAGCCGGGAGAAGATCCACAGCCGCGACCGTAACCTGCTGCACGTGAGTCACGAGGGCGGGGAACTCGAAGACCCCAACAACGCTCCTCTGCCTACCACGTGGACTTGGACCAAATCTCCCCAGGATGCGCCCGACAAGTCCGAGAAAGTTTCGATCGAGTTTAAGAAGGGCTTGCCGGTTGCGGTGAATGGAGTTGCACTCGATCCCGTGGCCACCGTCGAAGTGCTCAACGAAATCGGGGCGCGTAATGCCATCGGCCGCATCGACCTGGTCGAAAACCGTTTCGTGGGTATCAAGTCGCGCGGCTGCTATGAGACTCCCGGTGGCACGCTGTTGCTTACGGCGCACCGCGAGTTGGAGGCGCTTTGTCTCGACCGGGAACTGGCCCACTTCAAGCAGCACATTGGTTTGAAGTATGCGGAGGTCGTGTACTTCGGGCTTTGGTTCACGCCGCTGCGCGAGTCGTTGCAGGCTTTCGTGAAGAGCTCGCAGAACGACATCAACGGCACCGTGACGCTGTCGCTCTACAAAGGGAATATCGATATTGCTGGACGCAGGTCCGAAACGTCAATGTACCGTCCTGACGTTGCCAGCTTCACCATGGGCACCAGCTATGACCAGAAGGACGCGGAAGGTTTCATACGCATTCTGGGATTGCCGGCACGCTCGCGTGCGCTGATTCATCAGAAGACCGAGGTTGTGAAATGAAGATGTGGTCGGGCCGGTTCAGTCAGGAGCAGAATGCCGGCTTCGAACAATGGCAGCGCTCGTTTGCCTTCGATTGCATCCTGATCCCTTACGAGGTGGCGGCTAGCAAGGCACATGCTGCCGCCCTCGCTAAGGCAGGGATGCTCGATGGCGAAGAACTGTCACTGACGCTTAGAGCCCTCGATCAGATCGCGGCTGAGGGAATTCCCTCGGCCGACGATCCTTCGATCGAGGACGTGCACCACTATGTCGAAAAGCGGCTAGTCGAGGTTGCCGGGGAGGTGGGCTTCAAGTTGCACACCGGCCGCAGCCGCAACGAGCAGATCGCCACCGACCTGCGGCTGTATGTGCGGGCGCAGATCGATGCCATCTCCGAGTTGCTCGTCGAATTGGCGCAGCAGTTTGTGGATCAGGCGGAACGCGCAGGCGACGCTGCGATGCCTTCGTACACGCACCTGCAGCGGGCAGAACCCGTGCTGGTGGCGCATTGGCTGCTCGCCTATGTCGAGATGTTGTTGCGTGATTTGGGACGACTGGCAGATTGCCGCAAGCGTTTGAACCAGTGTCCCCTGGGATCGGGTGCCGTGGCTGGCACTATCCTGCCGCTTGACCGCGCGGGCATCGCGAAGTCGCTGGAGTTCGACGCGCCGACCGCTAACAGCATTGATGCAACCAGCGATCGCGATTTTGCCATTGAGTTCGTGCAGGCCCTGTCGTCCGTGGCGCTTCACTTGAGCCGGTGGGCGGAGGAATCGATTCTCTTTGCTACCACGGAATTCGGATTTGTGAAGTTGCCCGAGGCGTTCTCAACCGGCAGCAGCGCCATGCCGCAGAAGAAGAACCCCGATGCGCTGGAGTTGATTCGCGGCAAGGCTGCGAAAGTTTTCGCCGACGCGGTGACGCTGTTCATCACGGTGAAGGGACTTCCGCTGGCCTACAACAAGGACATGCAGGAAACGCAGCAGCCGGTGTTCGCCGCCGCGCAGCAGGTCGCGAGCATGGTGCAGGTCGCAGCCGGATTCATGGCTGCCGTGAAGTTCGACTACGCAGCCATGCAGGACGCTGCCACCGGAGGGTTCATGAACGCGCTGGCTGGCGCGGCCTATCTCGTCCGCAATGCAGTGCCATTTCGTCACGCTCACGAGATGATTGGCAAGGCCGTCCAGTTGTGCGTTGAGAAAGGTTGCGAACTGGAGGATCTCTCGCCGGAAGATTTTGCGAGTTGCAATATTAAAGCTGGTCCGGACTTCTACAGCGCATTGCAATTGCAACAAGTATTGGCCATCCACGACGTACCGGGGGGGACTGCTCCCCTGCAGGTTGGGGCGGCGTTGAAGAAGACGAAGGAAACACTCTCGATGTATGCAGGAGCCGCCCATGTTTGCGCGTAACGCTACTCTGCCCGACGCAATTGCGATCGAGCAGCTTATCCAGGTGCACGTAGGGGATGGAACCCTGCTGGGACGCACCCTCGCCGAAATCTGCGAGAACATCCGCGACTTCGTGGTCGTGGAGCACGAGGGCGAAGTCGTCGGTTGTGGCGCACTGCACCTCTACGGAATGCACCTCGCGGAAGTCCGCTCCATCACCATCGGCTCTAAGGCCAAAGGCCACGGGGCCGGACGCATGCTAATCGATGCGCTGTTCGCCGAGGCTGCCCGCCAAAGCGTGACCTGCGTGTGCCTGTTCACGCGTATCCCGGAATTCTTCGGCAAGATGGGATTCACGGTGGTAGACAAGGAACTCCTGCCCGACAAAATGTACAAGGACTGCCTGCGGTGCCCGCGTCTGCACGCCTGCGATGAGATCGCGATGTACATGGGCGAATTGCCGGAGAAGACGGTGCTCTCCACTTCACCTCATGCCGCGCAGTATTACACGCAACTCGTAGCGCTCGATTCCTAGACGCGTTCCTGCGCGACCGCTGCTTCGCTCGGCACAGCCTGCCTGCGAAGCAGCAGTCCCAGCAGAATCCAGAGCGCGAGTGCCCCCCATTCGTACTTGCTGAAGTGCCCGGGAACCATGGGCAGGACTTTCATCGTAAGAAGCAGAAGAGTCACCACGATTCCGAACACCGCGGCTGCCCGGCCAAACGAACTGGGACGCATGCGGAGGTAAGACGCACAGGCTGCCATCCAGCCTAATGCCGACGCCAGTGACCCCACCTCAGCGATGGGCACCAGGATCGACTCTCCAGCAAACATACAGAGCGCAGTGAAGAGCCCGATGCCGAGAACAGCGATCGCGGGCGTGCGGTTAATGGGATGCACGTAGCCCAGCCGGGAATCGGACAAACCCCTTCGCCCCAGCGCAAACAACAAGCGGGTAGCGGCGACGAAGTTTCCGTTGAAGACTTCCAATAGCGAGAGCACGGCGGCGCTCATGATGACGCTGACAATCCAGCGCGAACCGACGGCATGCTCAAAAGCCACCGCGGTCGCGAAGCGTTCGTGCACCAGGCTCTGCCAGGGAGCAACATACGCAGTGGCTGCGATGACCGACACATAGAATCCGATTCCTACCAGCATGGCTGTCATGATCGCCAACAGAAACCGTCGCGACTGAAATTCCGAGCTGGCCTCCTCGGAGGACTTGCCGATCGACTCGAATCCGGTCATAAAATAAGGAACGATCTGCAGCACCAGGAGGATCGAGATCGGCGCCGACGCACTGAATAGCGGCTGAAAATTCTGCGGGGAGCCGTGCCGGAGCCCGGCCGCGATGAACGTAAGTACGAGTGCGATTGCCCCAAAGGTCGTGACGTTCTGGAAGCTGGCGCTCATCCGAATTCCACGGTAGTTCATGGTGGTGAGCAAGGCGGTGAGAGCCAGTCCAATTACGAGATGAGGCAAGAACACCGGCTTCCCGGCGACCCGGTAAAGCTCGAAGGAGTTTATGGCCGGAAAGATGTAGCTGGTGATCCTGCCGATCGCCACCGCCTCCCATGGGCAGACGATGCAGTAAGCCAGCATCATCATCCATCCCGTGGCAAAGCCTACCGAGTGCGGGAACACTGCCGAGGTGTAGGCAATTTCGGCGGCGGCATCCGGCATGGCGCGCACCAATTGCCCATAAACGTAGCCGATGGGCAGCAGAAGCGCACCGCCAAGCGCAAAGCCGAGGATGGCCCCCAGCGGGCCGCCCCGCCCCAGCCAGTCGTCCATCACAACCAGCCAGCCCACGCCGATCATGGTGCCGAAGCCGAGGGAGAAGAAGTCGGCCAGTCGGAGTTTGCGAGCGAGGGAAATCATCGATGTGCGAGGTTACTCCGGCCACTGACGAAACGGGGAGTCGCGATTGCGCTCAGCCCTTCAGGTACGGCAGCATCTGTTTGAATTGCGCCGTCCCCGACGACCGCAGCAACTCGTAGATCATCATTTCGGTGGTCGAGATCACAGCACCGGCGGCATGCATGCGGTCGATACCGATGTCCCAGTTCCAGCGCACGCGCGAACCAATGGCATCGGAAGCCACATGCACCAGGTAGCCTTCGTTGAGCGCACCAAGCGCGGTTTGCATCACGCAGATGTGCGCCTCCATGCCACACAGCAGCACGGTATTGCGATTTCCGGGTAGCGACTTCAGCGCCGAGCGGAACTCGCCGCAGCCAAAGCATCCGAACTCCAGTTTGTCGATAGGGCGGGCGTTGTTGACTAGGGACGCAAGCTCAGGAACCACGGGGCCGAGACCCTTGACATACTGCGTGGTGACGACCACCGGCATCTCGAGAACATTGGCGGCGCGCACCAGCAACTGCGAGTTCTTGACCAGTTCGTCCTTGTTAAAAATCGGAGGCAGCAACTTTTCTTGAATATCAACCACGAGGAGGGCGCACTGATCAGCCACCAGCGGCTGTCGGGCAACATCAGTGGCGTCGGTTGGAAAGGCAGCAGTACCCAGTAGCGATGTCATGGCGTCCTCGCAACAAAGAATGATGTTGCTCATTCTAGCGCGCTCACGCAATTGCCGCCGTGACACACACAAATGCGGCACAAACTCGGTCGCGCTCGACGAGAAACTGGACTGCCGGATTGTTGACGCTCCCGAGCGGCAACCAATACAATCGAAGAGCGGAGTTTTGATGGCTTCGCGCAGTTTCCACAACCGCTGCCCCTTCGTTCAACGGTAGGACAGCCGCCTCTGGAGCGGCATATCGGGGTTCGAATCCCTGAGGGGCAGCCAAATTCTTCGTACCAGATCTGGCCTACTATCCGTTCAGTCCTGCGATTTCTAATATCCCACTCTGTTTGTTGAGGCGCGCCTCCTGTTCCCGCAGGCGGCAACGCCCATTTGATAATAGCGGCTGGTAGAGTATTCATAGGGGCGCCAGCAGGCCCTCAATCTCCATCATTCGATCAACGCCCAACGCCATGTTTTATTCAACTGACGATCTACGCATCAAATGGACTAAAGTCGTTCTGCCGCCGGTTTTTCTCGACGAAGAGCTAGCCACCACGGAAAGGGCTTCGGCCACCGTCCATCAGGCTCGGGAACACATAGCCAATGTCCTGCGCGGCGACGATCAGCGCTTGCTTGTGGTCGTCGGCCCCTGTTCCATCCACGACACCCAAGCCGCGCGTGAGTACGCAGTCAAGCTGAAGTCCGCCATCGATGAGCACGCCAACCAACTGCACATCGTTATGCGGGTCTACTTCGAGAAACCCCGCACCACCATCGGATGGAAGGGTCTGATCAATGATCCCTATCTCGACCAGTCCTACAAGATCAATGACGGATTGCGTCAGGCGCGGCACCTGCTACTGGACTTGGCGGAGATGGGTGTGCCTGCGGGAACCGAGTTTCTCGACATGATCACACCGCAGTATGTGGCCGGGCTGGTCAGTTGGGGTGCGATTGGCGCGCGCACCACGGAGAGCCAGGTGCATCGTCAGTTGGTTTCAGGACTCTCGTGCCCGGTGGGATTCAAGAACGCGACTTCGGGCGACGTGCAGATCGCGATCGAGGCGGTATTATCCGCCGCGCATCCCCATACCTTCTTGGGGCACACCAAGCACGGACAATCGGCGATCTTTGCGACTACCGGCAATCCCGATTGCCATGTGATCCTGCGAGGTGGACGCAACAGCGTCAATTACACCGCCGAGGCCGTCGAGGCCACGTGCGGCAAACTGGAAAAGGCTGGGCTCAAGCCGAACGTCATGATCGACTGCAGCCACGCAAACAGCAACAAAGACCACACTCGCCAGGGAATTGTCTGTCGTAATGTCGCGAGCCAAATTGCGAGCGGAGACCGGCGGATCATCGGCGTCATGCTGGAGAGTAACCTCGTCGCCGGGGCGCAGAAGTTGATATCTGGCAAGCCGCTGACCCATGGGCAGAGCATCACCGATGCCTGCATGGGATGGGACGAGACGGATGGACTGCTGCGTGAATTGGCGGATGCGATCCGTACCGGCAGACCTCGAGGCTGAACATGAGCTGCGGCGCCTGCAAACCTTCAGCTGTGGTATAAACTTTTCCGACAAACTCGAATGCTCACGATCTCGTTGCGAGCGGCAACGAAACCCTACATAGCGGTGTGTAGAAACGAGGATCATGCATGCAAGTACTCGCCATCGATGTAGGTGGCACCAATGTCAAGATGCTGGCCTCGGGACACGAGGCACGCCGCAAGTTTTCTTCCGGACCCACTCTCACCGCCAGGCAGATGGTCGATGAAGTGCGAAAGGTCGCTGCGGATTGGAAATATGACGCCGTCTCCGTTGGCTATCCAGGCCCCGTTTTAGATGGACGGCTTCTGGCCGAACCTCACAACCTGGGCAAAGGTTGGGTCGGCTTTAACTTCGAGAAAGCATTTGGCTGTCCGGTGAAGATCGTGAACGACGCCGCCATGCAAGCTCTGGGAAGCTACAAGGGTGGCCGGATGTTGTACCTCGGTCTCGGAACCGGTCTGGGTTCTGCCATGATCATCGAAGGCACGCTACTTCCCATGGAACTGGCGCATCTGCCATACCGCAAGGAGACCTACGAAGATTACGTGGGACTGCGCGGGATGAAGAGATTTGGGAAGAAGAAATGGCGCAAATACGTGGACGATGTGGTGAAAAAGTTGGCGGCCGCACTCGAGCCGGACGATGTTGTTTTGGGCGGCGGCAACGTAAAGTTTCTGAAGACAATGCCGGCCAAGTGCCGTGCCGGGAACAATGCCAATGCGTTCATTGGAGGCTTTCGCCTATGGGATGACGCTTCTGCGTCGTCCGCGGGATCGAAATCGCATGCCGAACGCACGCCGTCAAAACGCCCTTCATCAAAGAGCACAACAGACGAGGATTGAGCCCAAGGGCGATGACGGTTCCCCAAATTCCGGATCTCGTCGCACTCATCGAGGAGGCTTGCAGCCGAGTTTACGGTCTGGTGCTGCAAACTCCGGTCGCTAGAATGACGTGCGAATCCCGCATACCACTCACCGCCCGTGTGTACGCCAAGATGGAGCAGTTGCAGACGACTGGTTCTTTCAAACTGCGCGGAGCCACCAATAAAATCCTGAGCCTTACTCCCGAGGCTGCTGCGGCGGGCGTAGTGACGTCTTCGACCGGAAATCACGGTCTCGCCGTCGCGGCGGCGGCCAGGCACAGAAACATCGATGCCGAAGTGTATTTGTCGTCCCAGGTACCTGAGGCGAAGTGGAAGAAGATCGCTTCGTATGGAGCGCGGATTCGAATGGTCGGGCAGAATCCGCTGGAGGCCGAGATCGCGGCCCGTGCCGCGGCCGAGGAGTCGGGCCGTACCTACGTGTCGCCATACAACGATTGGGAGGTTGTGGCGGGACAGGGAACGATTGGCGTTGAACTCGCGAACCAGGTCGAAAACATCGACGCAGTTTTCATCGCGACCGGCGGGGGCGGCCTGATCAGCGGAGTCGGAACATATCTACGGCAGAAGTCGCCACGCACAGAGATTGTGGGTTGTTGGCCCCAGAATTCGCGGGTACTGTACGAGTGTCTCCGTGTCGGCAAAATCGCCGAGTTTCCCGAGACCTACACGCTGTCGGAGAGCACAGCAGGCGCCGTTGAGCCGGGTTCAATCACGTTTGAATTGGCGCGGGCGGCGATGCATCGTGGAGTGCTGGTTTCCGAGGAATCAATCCTCGACGCCATGAAATGGGCTCGTGCGCAAGGCTGGACCATCGAAGGCGCCGCAGGTGTGGCACTGGCTGCGTTCTTCCAGGAAGCCTCCCGTTACGAGGGCAAGACGGTGGCCATACTGTTTTGCGGAGGCAACTTGTCGCCCGACGTGCAGAGCCTGATGCAGTGAATTAGAGCCGAACAGCGCCGTGGAGATCATAACGGCAAGGATTCGACATGTTTAAACATGCCATTGTCAGATGTCCAGGCGAGAACTTTGCCGAGGGTTTGACTACGGCAACACTCGGCGAGCCGGATTTGCATTTGGCGTTGCTGCAGCACGAGGCTTACTGTCAGGCCCTCCGGAGTTGCGGCCTGGAATTGATTCGGCTCCCCGCGCACCTCCAGTATCCCGACTCAACCTTCGTCGAAGATACGGCCGTTTTGAACGGAAAGTCGGCGGTACTTACTCGTCCGGGTGCCGCCTCGCGATCAGGAGAAGGAGCTGCCATTAGGGAAACGATTGAGCGTTTCTATTCCTCGATCCGCGAGATCGCCGCGCCCGGCACGCTAGATGGCGGAGATGTTTGCGAGGCCGGGTCTCACTACTTCATCGGCATCTCGCATCGCACAAACGAAGCGGGCGCGCGGCAACTCAGCCAATGGCTCGCCGCGGATGGATTCACCTCGTCTCCAGTCGACATTCGGGACGTGAACTCGATCCTGCACCTCAAGAGCGGTATCGCCTATCTGGACAGCAACGACCTCATCGTCATGAAAGAACTGGCGGGCAGGGAAGAGTTTTCCGGCTACAACCTGTTTCGCGTGCCAACGGAGGAGAGTTATGCCTGCAACTGTGTGCTGGTCAACGGCCGAGTGCTAATGCCGGCGGGATTTCCGCGGTTGCAGGAGGACTTGTCGCGTGGCGGTTACCAGCCACTTCCACTGGACATGTCAGAGTTTCGAAAGATGGATGGAGGGCTGAGTTGCCTCTCGCTGCGGTTCTGACCTGATTCCGGCAAGCCGATTGCGACGCAACCCGCAGTGTTACGAACCCATCTTGCGTTTCAGCAGGGTTGCGAAGCCGAAGATCCCCGTCCCCATCAACAGCATGCTGGACGGCTCAGGTACGGGCGAGGCATTGGAACCTGACGTCGCCGCCGAGGTGCAGGGGCCCGAAGTACATCCTGCAAGGTACCAGCGGATATTATCAAATTCAAATGCCGGGGCACTGGAAGTAAACGTCACGCTCGACCAAGGATAGATGATCCCAGCGGAGTCTGCCACCGTAGAAAAATGGACTACCGCCCCGTTCAAGTTCATGGTAGGGGGAGTGTCAGTGCCGGCAATGTTAAAGCAGCCGTAACTGCCCGTGGTATTAGAACAAAGGTCTGAGCCAGTGAACGTGGTTGTATTTCCGAGGATATCGGTGAAGGTAACCGAATTCCAGGTATCCACGCTGCCCCAGTAGAAATCAAACTGTTTCGCGTATTCTTGAACTCCCTGTGCGTTCTTTGGGAAGGTAATGGTGATCGAGGAAGACGCGCCGGCAGTGGACAAGTAATAGCTCATATCGGCCTCGCCCAGCGGTTCCCTGAATTGCGTCTGCGCACTGCTGTCGGTCGCATGGTTAAGAGTTGCACTGCCGGCAAGCGAGAATGTCAAGCCGGTTGCTCCGCAACTCGCAGTGCAGATGACCTGATGATAATTCAGGTAATTCTGTGCATTATTAGTAGAACTACAAGTAGAAGGACAGCTGTAGGTCGTGCCGGGATCAAAATTGTGCCACGCAAGCCACGGGCTTGCTGCGTTTCCCAAGAGGTTGAGGTAAGAAAGCCCGGTGTCGCCGCTGTAGTAGTAGCCGGTTTGCGATCCGTTGGAGTTGTAGAGTGCGGTGACCGGAAGATTAACACCCGTAGGTAGTGCAACCCCCGCAGTGTCCCAAACTAGCGTAGTCTGATCATTAATCTGAGTAACATTAGAACTATTGACAGCAGCTTTCGTGGTAGATCCACAGTACGGATTATAGGTCGCGTTGTTTTGACAATTTGCCGACAGATTGGCGGCGGTGAGTATGGTGAATCCGTAGAGAGCTAGCCACAGACTGGCCCAGGAAGCGGAGGTCAAAGGTGACGCGGCAGACATCAACGGCAATCCAATCCCGGATGTTCAGTTTCGCCTGCAAAATGATTCTTTGGGGATCGACCGCACCACCAAAACGAACTCCGATGGACAATACTCCTTTTTCTTTGTCCCACCGGCCAGCGGATATGTAATGACGGTGGAAGCCAAAGACTATTTGATGAGTGCGGAAGTACCGCGAGGTTCCAGTAAGTACTTTCGCTGCGTTACGTTTGCTCTCGAAGTTGGACAGACGCGATATGTTCTGCCGTCGTTTATCGGAGAGAAACGCGATGTCACCTCTTCCCGGCAGCCGGTCTTCGATTGCCAAAAGCCCGGGAATGGACCGCAAGCTACCGCGATTCCGCAGCGGGGAGACGCTACATACCTTACCCGATTGCAGCCGAGGCCGGGCAACAAACAGCCCGTATCATTGTCCTCCTCGGCATATCGTCGGCCTATAAGCTTGGTTGTGTCCGGACGGGCGGCCCCATTCGCCAGCCTGATGACTGGGCTTGACGGAGACCAGCCCGCTCAAGATAAGAACGCAAGTCCGCCCGCGTCATCGCCACAAACTCCAGCCTCTCCTGTTCCCGCGCAGCCGTCGCGAACAACGGCGCAGAGTGCCGGAAGCCGTACGCAGCCCCCCGCCCAGGCAGGTGAAGGGGAATTGTCGAGGGTGCCGCTCGATACAATCTCCACCGCCGTCAGCACGGTGATTACAAGTGACCAACTGCGCAGTCTCCCGTTGTTTAACCGCAACTTCCTGGCGGTTGGTCTGCTGGTTTCGAGCACGCATGACGTGCCCGCATGGTCGGAGTTAAAGGACACGACCTTTAGCATTTCCGGTCAGCGTCCAACCTCGAATGCGTTTTTACTCGACGGAATGGACAACGTCGCGTCAAGCAGCAATCAAGCCATTCCCTTTCAGGTCAACGATGCGATCCAGGAATTCCGCGTGGTCACGGCCACTTCCGATGCGCAATTTGGACGCAACATCGGCGGCGTGGTGAATATCGTCACCCGCCGGGGCACTTCCAAGTTTCACGGCAGCGCGTTCGGCTTCTTCGCATCGGATGCAATCAATGCGAGTTCACCCTTGTCGGTTTACAACGGCTCGGGGTTCGATCAAGCGGCGGCATTCGCAGGTCCGCTAAACGCGCAGCCGGCCACGAATACCAATCAGATTGGAAGCCCAATCTATCAACCCAACTCCTACAACCAGTATGTCAAGACCGTCCAAAACTTAAATTCGATCTACGGGACCACCAATTGCACCTCTCCGAACGCGACCTACGGATCATCTGACTGCAATCAACTGTTCGATCCGGCGGCGATTCTGGCGCAGCACAATAGCCTTATCCAGCCATTTTCTTCCCAGCAATTCGGTGCCCAAGCCGGCGGCTCGTTTCTGAAGCGCCCGAAGAGTGCATGGTATTGGTTTGGGGATTATGAGGGCACGCGCATCGACAATCCGAATCCCGTCTTCGTGCGTGTACCTAGTTCCTATGATCGGAGCCATCTCAGCGAATTCCCGCCAGGTACACCAGGCTACACTGACGCCCAGTACGCGCAGAGCGTTCTGTCGCTGTATCCGCAAGCGAACGTTGCTGCCATCCCGGATGTGCTGGAGTTCTACCAGGGACAGGCCCCGAACTACACCAACGTCGACAACTATCTCGGACGAATCGATTTCACTCAATCTTCACGCACGGATTGGACATTTCGCTATAACCTCCAGAATCTCCGCCAATTGCACGATGACACCCTGCCCAGTTCGCCGACCTATCCCGGGAATGGCGTAAACCGCGCTGTGCTGAACCAGAACCTGGTCGCGACGTTCACCCACCAATTTTCTGACCGCTTCAGTAATGTCCTTCGCGGTGGGTTTACCAGGTTCCAGGTTACGGAGACGCCACAGGACGCCAATTTCAACGCCGCTACCGTGGGTTTGCCAAGCGGCCGCATGCCGACCTATCTGCTTTCCGGGCTCGATCCGCAATATGCAGGCGCCAACTGCGTCAACCCGGGATCATGCACGAATGGTGCGTGGGGCGGATGGTTCGACTCCGTATGGTCCCCGCCTTCGAATGTGCCGATCATTGCGCCGTCGCTGGATGGGTTGTTCCCGTTTGCTCGTCTGGGCGCGCCACTTAGCGCTCCAGGAAAACGCCAAGACAGCGAAGGCGAGTTGATGGACAACATCGTGTGGTTCAGGGGAAAGCATACCGTGCGCGCCGGAGTTGACTTGCGCAGGCTGCAGAACGTCTTCGATAACAGTGGTTTCAGCCGGGGCATGGTTGTTTCCGGCAATATTGGCGAGTTTACCAGCGACAGCGAGACATGCGTCACCTGCTTCCCGGTATCAGCATTCAGCAGCCCTTCCTACGACTATGCGATCAAGGAGCCCAGCCCTTACCTGACCACGTTCCACTCGTACGTGGTGGCCGGGTACGGGCAGGATACGTGGCGCGTGAAGCCGAATCTTACCGTCAACTTCGGGCTTCGCTACGAGTACTTTTCTCCACCATCGGAAACCAATCACCAGCTGTGGAATTTCGATACAGCAGCCAATGGACTCGTCCGCCAAGGTCAAAACCAGGTCCTCGATCCGTTTGGCAATAATTGTGCGGCAAATGACAGCTACACCGGGTCTTACTACCCAGCTTATTCTCAGTCGTTACCTTGGACGTGCAGCGTCATTGGCAACGGCAACTTTGTGGTTGCCAAGAAGACGAATTTCGAACCACGACTCGGCGTAGCGTGGTCCACTGCCAGCGGTGACATGGTGGTTCGCGCTGGATTTGGCATTTACTTCGACGAAGTTCCGGCCAGCCTGATGGCGCAACTGGCCTTCAATCGGCCCACTCCGCGATCGACGACGAATCCCCAGACGCTCTACGGCCAGAACTTTGAAACTGCGTATTGCGGTTTCGGCCAATGCGGTTTGGGCAATTCGACCCTGCTCGGCCGCACTGCTCAACAAGCCTTTTATCAAGCCGCTAGCGTGCCCTTCGCCGTGAGTGCGATTGATCCGGCTCACCTTGGTAATCCCATGACGCGGCAGGTGAGTTTCTCCATTGAGCGACAGATCGGTCGAAACGTTTCGGCTGAAGTTGCCTACATCGGAAACTATGTGGCAAACCTTCCCATTACCAGCAACACCGGGTTCAACAACGAATGGTTTTGCACGACTTCGGCGCCGGGGCTGTTTGGCCAGCCCTGCGACGCCTTCAGTTTCGTCCCGATCTTCACCACAGCTAACCTCGGCTACGGCAACTACAACGCTTTTGTGGCCAAGGTGACGACCCGCGGTTGGCGCGGATTTCAGGCGCGCGCCTCATACACGTACTCGAAGGCCCTCGATAATGCCTCCAGTTCAGGTTCGCCTTTGATCCCGAGTCCCCTAATGACGCAGGTGAGCAGCATGCAACTTCTCGGGGCGGGCAATCCGCTCTTGTATGCGATTGGCGCAAGTTCCAGCGCATTTGCTCCTCCGCCCACTTCTTTCGATCCGCGCTCCATCTCGGCGAATCTCGCGGCCCTCACCGGGCTTTTGACAGCAGGCGTGAGCACGACCGGCGTGGGCCGGGCGCAGGTGACGCCCTATACGATTCCGCAGTCCCCGTGTACAACTTCCTGACCAATGACTATGGTCGCGCCGATTAAAATTATTCGTGAAGAAAGACGGGCAGTGGATCGCCGTGACAGAGTACAGCCCGTCGCTCGTGTATGGCGAAAGTTGCGGGCCTAAGGGCTGCTTTCCGCCTCCTGCCGTCCAGTATGTGCCCGGAGCAGTGCTCGCTGCCTGCGTTAACCTGCCGCCAACGACTGGACAGGAATTTCGTGCCGTGTTCGTGCAGTCCGTCAGCAAGGTCGAAGGCGCTTTCGGACCCCGCGTGTTGCAGCTCGACGGATACCATAACGCCAACTGCGCCAAGTAAGTCGGAACCCGGTTCGTGCTTTGGTCTGAACTTCGGATTGGTGAAGTGCTGGCCCTTAGGCCAGGGGATACGTCGTTGGCGATTTTCATTCCTCGCGGGCGTCAGAGAATGTGTCGCAGCTGCGAATCCAAATTTTCGGTGGGATAAAACGCTCGAGGAGCATTCGCCCCACCCGCGCAGCGGCGGAATTTGTGTTAGCCCCGGGCGGTAAGCCCGGGGTCAAGTGGGAGATTAAATTGAGCCGCGGAGCGGCGACACTGGTTGCGACACAGTCTCTTCAGCCCGCGAGGAATCTGCTTTTCCGACACTTAAGCCGGCTCCTCACTCCAAGTCTTCAATCTTCACTTTCATATTCCGCAAGTGGTCCCGCATGTGGTGGATGTAGTCCTCGAGAACAAACTGAATCGTCAGCGGAGCTGAGTCTTCGATAGTGCATGTCCGCGACCAGGCTGAGTCAGGCACGGCCTCGGCGGCGGCGAGCAATTGCCGATTGAGCGCTACCCATGTTCCGATCAACTCGTGCCATTCTCGCGTCTGATACGCGTGCAGAGCTACCCACTGCTCCCCGTCGTAGCCCGGCATGGCCGGGTTGTCTTCCACCTGAGCGCGCACGATTCGCTGGTGATTGTTGGCGGCAGAATCCAGCAGGTGTCCGAGTTCTTCCTTCACCGACCACGATTCTGGCGGCTTGAACTCAACTACATCAGAAGGCAGCGCCCCCAGCCGTGCGGGAAGGGTCTTAAGTAGCGTGCGCAGCGATTCTATTGCTTGCATTTCCTCATCTCCCATTTGCCGATATTATGCCTCATTTTGGCGCACTCCCAGTTCCACGGCCCCAGACCGTATAATCGAAGTTCCTTTCATGAGTTATCAGGTTCTAGCCCGCAAATATCGACCCCAGAAGTTCTCCGACGTCATCGGTCAGGAGCACGTCACCCGCACCCTGAAAAATGCCATCGAGCAGCAGCGCATCGCGCATGGATACATCTTCAGCGGGCACCGGGGCATTGGCAAAACCACCATCGCGCGCATCCTGGCCATGGCGCTGAACTGCCGGTCGAAGGACCATCCTGTCCCTGAACCCTGCGGCGTGTGTGACTCCTGTGTTGAAATTCGCGCTGGGAATGCGGTGGACGTAATTGAGATCGACGCTGCGACCAACCGTGGCATCGATGAAATCCGCGAATTGCGCGATGCCGCGCGCTATCGTCCGGCCCGCGACCGCTTCAAGATCTGGATTCTCGACGAAGCCCACCAGATCACCGATGCCGCTTTTAACGCTCTGCTCAAAACGCTGGAGGAACCGCCATCGCACGTGATTTTCATGATGGCGACCACCCAGCCGGAAGACATTCCGCAGACTATCCGCTCGCGCTGCCAGCACTTCAGTTTTCACGCCGTCAGCTTCGACGACATTGTCGGCCAGTTGCGCGATATTGCCAGGCAGGAGGGCATCACCGCCGACGACAGCGCGCTTGCCATGCTGGCCGAGGCGGGCGACGGATCGATGCGCGATGCCCTCAGCATCATGGACCAGGCCATCGCCAGTTGCGGAGACACCTTGAGCGCCGACGTGGTGCGTGGACTGGTGGGCACGGTTGGCTCCGACATTCTCGAAGACATCATGGATGCGGTGGCGCGCAACTCCAGCGAAGACGTGCTTCGCACCATCGATCGCCTTCTCGTCGAGGGACAGAGCGCGCAGCACTTTGCCCGCCAGATGGTGCGCTTCCTGCGCAACACCGTGGTCGCCAAGGTGGCCGGCAGCGAATCGTCCGTCCTGCAAATTTCATCCGACGAACGCGCCCGGGTTTCGCGCGTTGCTGAGCGCTTCACTGAAGAAGACCTCACGCGCTTTTTGCAGATCATGCTGCGCACTCATTCCGATCTGGGATACAAGCAGGAGCAGCGTTTCCATCTCGAATTGGGATTATTGAAACTTGTGCACGCGCAGCGCCTGCTTCCGCTCGAACAGTTACTGAGCGGGGAAGCCGCCAAAGCGCCAGCGACTCCTTCGCGTGGCGGGAGCGCATTGTCCGGAAACGCCAGTCCAGCAGGGACGCGCAGCATACCCCAAGCAACTCGAACATCGGCGGCGGATACTTCGTCTTCGCGCGGAACTGCAGCATCTCCGTTCAAGGGTCCATCGCCGTTCGAATCCGACCGCAACCGCAAAAGCGACCCCAAGGCGGAAACTCCAGCATTAACCAACGCTCCGGCAAACGGGCCTGGTGCGGTTGCGCCGGACTCGGCACGCGCTACTCTCAAGGTAGAATCGCCGGTAGCGGTTGCGGTTGCGATCGCGATCGAAGAAACTCCATCGGACTCTGCAGTCGAGCTGACTCCCGATCTGGCTCGCAACGCCGTTTTGGTGGCTCTGGAAGATACGGGCCAGCAAATGCTGGCGCACAACCTCGAGTCCGGCGAGTGGAGCTTACGCGGCATTGAAGTCTCGGTGAAAGTAGCCATGTCGCAGGTTATGGTTGACGTCGCTCTTGGTGAGGGGCCCAAACGCATCGTGCAAGATGCGCTTCTAAAAGCGACCGGGAAGCCCATGAAGTTCAAGATGGTGAGCGGAGGGGCGCAGTTCATTCCCAAGGTAGCGCCGCCTGTCGCTCGTCCCTCAAATGGCGCCGGAGCTCGCAGTCGTGCCATGTCTGACCCAATTGTGCAGCGCATGCAGGAAAAGTTTGGAGCGGAAATTCGCTCAGTGATCGACCATAAGGAGCGCAGCTAGGAAACACATGGTCCGCCTCGCGGCTGAACCGGAGGCAGACGTACAAAACGAGCCGCCAAGCGGCGATATTTGGGTAAGCCGTGGGCGTCAGCCCGCGGTCAAATCGGGAGAGTCACGGAGCCGCGGAGCGGCGGCAATTTTGTTCCGCGATGCGTCGCGAGGTTCGGAGCATTCATGGACGGATTCAATTTGCAGGACATGCTGGCGCAGGCGCGTCAGCAGGCCGAAAAGCTGCAGGAGAAAATGCAGCAGATCACGGTTGAGGCCTCCTCGGGCGGAGGCAGTGTCACCGTCAAAATGAACGGTCAAAAGCAAGTTCTCGGCGTCGTGATCGAGCCTGAAGTCGTGAAGTCCGGCGACATCGAGATGCTGCAGGACCTGGTGACTGCCGCCGTGAACGAAGCCGTACGCAAGGTCGATGATGCCATGAAGTCGAGCCTCGGTGGCATGTTCGGCGGCATGGGTCTGCCGGGATTCTGAGGCTATTGCAGATTCGCTTTGTCCTGAATTGATTGGGTAGTGCGGCGCTTCGGCGTCGCGTAGATGTGGTTGGTTTTGATCGGAGCTGGCTTCAGCCGGCGGCATTCTCGGACTTGCACCGGCGCGCCACAGCCCGCCCCAACAAATAACGAGGTTCACGTTGTCCAAATTCGCCGAACCCATGGCCCGCTTGATTGACGAACTGAAGAAGCTTCCCGGAGTGGGCGGTAAAACAGCGCAGCGCTTCGCCTTTCACATCCTTCGCGCCAGCGACGAGGATGCGGAACAGCTTGCCGACTCCATCCGCCAGTTGAAGGCCAGCCTGCATCTCTGCTCGGTTTGTAACAACATCACCGACGTCGATCCCTGCGTCTACTGCACTAACGCCAGCCGAAACCAGCGCCTGGTGTGCGTGGTGGAAGAACCCACCAACATCGCAGCCATCGAGAAGACCCGCAACTACAACGGCGTGTACCACGTTCTGCACGGGACGCTTTCGCCATTGCACGGTGTCGGTCCCGACCAGTTGCGCATCGCCAGTCTCTCCCGGAGGGTCGAAGCGGGAAGCGTGGATGAATTGATTATCGCCACCAACCCCACTGTCGAGGGCGAAGCCACTGCTACCTACCTCGCGCGCCTACTCAAGTCTTCTGGCGTCAAGGTGACGCGAATAGCGACCGGTGTTCCCGTAGGTAGCGACATCGAGTACGCCGACGAGGTCACCATGCAAAAAGCAATGGAAGGCCGCAGAGAACTGTAGCCTTCCGTAGGTCTACTTCGAGCTGGCGAGCGCGGGCTGAACCTGATCGAAATACCCGTTGATCATCCCAGCCCAAACTACCCCTTTGTTCCTGTCATCGTTCGCCTGTTGAGTCACATGTTCATTGGCTTCGGGCCGAAGCGCGGTCCGCCCATACACCACAGACACGCGCGTACTGGTCTCGTCCAATCTCGCCAGGTGAATGTCAATCAGCGTGACCATCGCCTCGGTGACAACGTAAACATACTGCACGTGTCCGGACAACAGGTCGAAGGATGTGTTCATCCAAAGGCTTGGAGTGCCGTTCTGGCTCCACGTAAACACCATCCCTTGCTGGTCGCTGGGCGGGGAGGGGTGGATGAACTGCGGGTCGAATCCCTTCGCCCATTTGCGCTCTTCGTGTGCGCCGAAGAGAGGGAAAGTCTGCTCGTAGGAAGCATTCACGATCAGGCTGAATTCTTCGTGAGTGTGAATCAGCTTCATTTGCGTCTCTCCTTCAGTTGATGGCTGTCCGTGGCTTTCAGCGTCAGCCCGTAAATGCTGCGCAACTTCTCGATTTCTTTCAGCGTGTTGTCGGAGAAAGGCGCCTTGCCCTCGAAGGCGTGCAGCACAATGCCTTCCAGCAGGTCGCCCAGGGTCATGTCCTTGAGCTCGGCCAGGCCCTTCAGGACCTTCAGCAACCGCTTCTCCATGCGGACTCCCGTTTGTACGCGTTCGACGACGATAGGGTGTTCCAGTTGTTCTTTCATGGTACTAACGTACCAACGTACCAAAATAGTGTCAAGATCCTCGTGGCTGCGAGCCAGCGCCAATTCCAGAGTTTGTCCTGCTCCCCGCTGCCGCTGATTCCGCAAAAAGTGGTTTGTGCGTTCGCTCACAACAGGTCAGTGACGCATATCACCGCCCCGATGGTTGCCAAATTTGTACAGTGAAATCAGCGGAAGTACCGCCGGATCTGCTGCCAGTGAGGCGGGCAGTCCACACAAGATCAGGAGAATCGCAATCATGGCTTACACAATCACTGATACCTGTACCAAGGACGAACTCTGCGTGGAAGCTTGTCCCACCGACTGTATCCACCCCAAGAAGGACGAGGAGAAGTTCGAGGCCGCGACCCAGTTGTACGTTGATCCCGATGGCTGCATCGATTGCGGCGCCTGCGTGCCGGTGTGCCCGACCAACTCCATCTTCCCGAACGACGAAGTCCCGGCGGACAAGGCCGAGTTCATCGACAGGAACGCTGCTCACTACGCATAAGAATTGGGTCATGGCGCGTCCCCGTGTCCTCCCGGACAGCGGGCTGAGTTCGCCACGGAAATCTGCTATCGAGAATTGTATGAGGCACAGCCGCAAAGCTGTGCCTTCGTCATTAGGCATTGGCGGTATCGCTAATGCATCCTCGCTGCAGTTCTTGCGTGCTCTGCGCCTGCGTGGATTGCGAGGCAGTAGCAGGGATTATTTCACCGGGGGAGTGAGAGAGCTAGGTCAACCGTCACGTTGGAGTTGGTCGAGCAGGTACGGAGACAAAGCGAGCTTTCTCATTATTGAAGCCACCAGCTATAATCCGGCGTCATGCAATTCTCGATTCGACGCACCTCACCGCTATCCAGACGATCTCTAGTTTGCGCAGTCCTACTGCTGTCCTGCGCATCACAGGCATTCGCCCAAGCCGCGGAGCCTCAGGTTGCTCCCGCGCCGCCAGTAACTGCGACGCAGCAGAACATCCTGCCCTTCATCAAGAACGCCTGGAACACCTTGGGCCGCTCCATGAACGACTGCTCGTCGATCAGCGATCCCAAGTTCGGCGCGGGCGCGACCTCGGTGCTCTACCTGCCCGACGGAGTGACTGCGCCTCCAGCAGTAGCGGCCCTCAGCAAGTGCGGGGTGAAGGTCGAAAACCTGCCGAAAAAGATCACCGGCCTGGGCACCATTCCGGTCGATCAGTTGAACGCTCACGGCCTGTTGTATCTGCCGAACAAGTACGTCGTGCCGGGCGGCCGCTTCAACGAGATGTACGGATGGGACAGCTACTTCATCATCATTGGCCTGCTCGAAGACGGCGAGCGCGATTACGCTCACGGCATCATCGAGAACTTTTTCTACGAGATCGAGAACTATGGCGCGGTGCTCAACGCCAATCGTGCCTACTACCTCACGCGCTCGCAGCCGCCGTTTCTCACGTCGATGATCATGGCCCAGTACGCCGCCGATAAGAAGGCAGGGAAGGCCGATAACAAGTGGCTGGCGAAGGCCTACGAATACGCCGTCCGCGATCACGATCTCTGGATCAAACCTCCCAAGCTCGCGGGAGACACTGGCCTTACGCGCTACTTCGACGTCGGCGAAGGCCCGGTGCCCGACATCGCCGACCATCCCGAGTACTACGCAGCCATTGCCGATTGGCTGCTCAAGCATCCCGAGGACGAAGCGAAGTACGGCTACATCGCGCCCACGTTGGAGAAGGGAATCGGCCCTGAGTTGCAAGTCCCAATCTGTGACAACAAGCCGTGCGCAGAACATCATCCCGTCAAACTCACCGCCGACTTCTACCAGGGCGACCGGGCCATGCGCGAGTCGGGATTCGATCCGTCATTCCGCTGGGGGCCGTTCGACGGCTCCACTCACCACTTCGCTCCCGTGTGCCTCAACAGCCTGCTCTACAAGGCCGAGATGGACCTTGCCGAAATGGCCACGATACTTGGGCATCCCGATGACGCGAAGAAGTGGCGCACTGCAGCCGAGAATCGCAAGCAACTCATCAACAAGTACCTGTGGAACGCCGACAAGGGAATGTTCTTCGACTGGGACTTCCAGACCGGCAAGCAATCCGACTACAACTACGTGACCACGTTTTATCCGCTGTGGGTTGGCCTGGCCACGCCCGAGCAGGCTAAGGCGGTGATGAAGAACCTCGGCCTCTTCGAGCACGAGGGCGGACTGGCCATGAGCGACCGGACAACCGGTGTGCAGTGGGATCTACCCTACGGATGGGCGCCCACCAACCTGATCGCGGTTGAGGGCATGCGCCACGCGGGCTTCAACGCCGAGGCCGACCACGTGTCGGAGCAGTTTCTCGGAACCGTGCTGGCCAACTACAAACGCACCGGCACTATCCGCGAGAAGTACAATGTGGTGACCGGAAGCGATGAAGCTCCGGTTCTCGCGGGCTATCACGAGAACCTCATCGGCTTTGGCTGGACTAACGGAACCTTCCTGGCGCTGTATCACGCGCTTCCGGCTGAGCAACAGAAGCAGGTGCTGGCGGGGAAGTGAAGGGAACTAGCGCCAACTAGCTGGGTGCTGGGTGCCCCACACATTCGCGGTTTTCGAATGTGTGGGCGATCACACGAGTGCCCAACACGTATCACTGATGTTGTCCACGGAAGTTTCTATGCTGTGTGGGTGACGAAGGGTCTGGAACGTTTTTACGGCAAGCATGACCTGCATTTCATTACCTGCAGTTGCTACCGTCGCCAACCCCAATTGAACACTCGCGCGCGGTGTGACCTGCTGGCACGCGTTCTGGAGCAGGCCCGGTGGCGTTACCGTTTCGTAGTTGTCGGCTACGTGCTCATGCCCGAGCATGTTCACCTGCTCATCACGGAACCCGAGGTGGGCGATCCATCGGTCGTGATGAAGGTCATCAAGGAGCGCTTCACCAAACTGCTGCGGCGCGATCATGATCAGAGAACGCCGGTTTGGCAGAAGCGTTTCTACGATTTCAACGTGTGGACCACGGCCAAGCGGGTTGAGAAACTGCGCTATATGCACCGTAATCCCGTTAAGCGCGGGCTGGTGGCGACGCCCGAGGACTGGCACTGGAGCAGCTTTCGCGCTTACGCCTACGACGAGCTCGGGCTGGTGAGGGTGAACTGTCAGGAGTGGCCGCTGGAAATCAAATACACCCACTCATTCGAAAACCGCGAATGAGTGGGGCACCCGGCAGCTTCCGGCATCATATGACCGGAGAAGCGGGCACGGTGGAAATCGAGTCTCCATGGACTGCGGGCCGCCGCGAGAAGATGGGACTGTCGCTTCGTTTGGGTAAAGTGCCGATCAACGTTCGATGAGCTAAGAAGAGCCCCGCCCTACCTTCGGTAGAACGGGGCACCCAAGTTAGAGTTTGCGTTGGCCGGGCCACCCGCCGATCATTCACGGCGATGCGTTGTCGGCGTCAATTGCGGCGGCATCGATCATCGCCAAGGTGGAACGCGATGCCATGATGCGCGAGTTCGACACGGTTTACCCCGGGTACGGCCTGGCATCAAACAAGGGATACAGCGCTCCGGTGCATTTGAAAGCACTGCGTGAGAAAGGCCCGACAGCGCTGCACCGCATGTCGTTCGCTCCCGTGTGGATGTCAACGGCACCACCGCAGGAAGTGATGGAGTTCATGCGAGAGGAAGAGGAAGCGAGCCGCAATTAGCAAAGATGCTGTGCTCCCAAATTTCGAGGCCGACGCCGAATATGCCGCTACACCGTCTCTGGTTCTAGAAAATCACTGTTCGCGGAGCACGTTTGCCGGATCGACGTGCAGGGCGCGTCGCACTGGGCCCGCTACGGCGAGCGAGCCGGTGAGCAGCACGGTGAATGCAACAGCAGCAATTACAAATGGATCCTGCGCCGACGCCTGGTAGACGATCGCCGAAAGCACCCGGCCCGCAGCGATACCGAGCAGCATCCCAATGACAGATCCGCTGGCGAGCAAGATCAGCATACGGCCGAGCGCGGCCGACAGGACCTGCTTCGCCTGTGCACCAAGGGCAACACGAATGCTCAGTTCACGCAGCCGCTTGCTGACGGTGTACGACGCAAGGCCGAAGGTGCCGGTGATCGAGAGCAGCAATCCAAATGCGCCAAAGAGGCCAAGGGCGGCCGTAGCCACCTGAGCTACAAAGAACGTCAGTCCAAGCTGATTGTTCCAGGCGCCCGATTCCCGGACGGGAATGGCGGGGTCAAGATCATGGATCAATTTGCGAATGCTGGCTCCCATCTCGTTGGTGGCCGCGACGGTAGAATCTAGCCCCATCCGCATGACGAACGACGTGTGAGTGGTTAATTCCTGCGAGATTGGGAAGAACACCGCGGGAGCCTGATCTTCTGTCAGCGAGAAGTATTTTCCATCTGCCACGATACCCACAATTTGGATCAGCTGGCCGGAACTGTTCTTGAAATAGCGGCCAATAGCGTCCTCGGAGTGGAAAAGACGCCGGGCGAATTCCTGATTCACCACCGCAACCAACGGGGTCTTTGCAGTGTCGGCGAAGCTTACGTCGCGTCCCGCACGCAGTGGAATCTCAGTGGCGGCAAAGTATCCGGGTGAGACATGGTAGGCGAAGGTGTCAAAGGCCCGGTTTGAGGGCCTGAAATCGGTCGTTTGCTGAGAGAAGACATCAGGATTAACCGTATCTTGAGAGAGAGGCGTCGTTGTCCCGTAGCCTGCTGCTACCACGCCCGGGAGCCTCGATACCCGTTCCAGCAGTTGGCGTTGGAAACGGTCGGCCGTCTGGTTCGAGTATCCAGCCTGGTTGAGCTCGAATTTCGTCAGCACAGCATGCTTGGGATTGATGCCCATGTCCATGGTCAGTGCCCTGCCCAGGCCGCGTAGCGAAACATAGGCAGCCGTGACAGTGACGCAACAGAGCGCGATCTGTGCCGCCAGCAGCACATCGCGAAGCGCCCACCGGCGACCGGTTGAAGTTTGAACTCCGCCGCTCTTGATGGCGTCATTGGGATCGGTCTTGAAGATTTGCCGCAGTGGCATCACTCCAAACGCTACGCCGGCGAGAACCGAGACAAGCAGCCCCATCAGGATCAACGTTGGCTGCGGCATTACGACATGGAACCCCAACGGGTATTCGGTGGGTGGGTGCCAGTTCGCCAGGCCGGTAAGAGCCATCCACGCTAAACCGCAGGCGAGTGCCCCGCCGAAGATCGAAATCACAACGGCTTCCACCAGAATTTGGCGGACGATCCGCCAGCGGCTCGATCCAATGGCCATGCGGATAGCAATCTCGCGAGTGCGGTCTGCCGTGCGCGCTGCGAACAGGCCACCGAGGTTGGCGCAGGCGGCGAGCAGCACAATGCCAGCCAGCCCCAGCACCCCACCCAGAAAAGCGCGGGCCGGCTTGCCAAAAAAATCACCCATAAGGCCAGGACGGGTGAGCTTAAGTGTCAGCTTCTCGTCTTCCTTCGGATACTCCCGGGCAACACGGGCAGCGATCGTATTCAATTCAGCCTGTACTTGGGGCATGGTGACCCCGTCCTTGATGCGCACGACCGAGTAGACTTGCTGACTGCTCCGCGACTCAAGCCAGTTGACTCCATCCAGCGACTCTTCATTCGCCATGGGAACGAAAATGTCAGCGTACCCGAGTTTCTCCGTCCCGTAGAAGCCTTCCGGGGTAACGCCGACGATGGTGTAGGGATGCTTGTTGAGACGGATGGTCTTTCCCACGATGTTGGGATCGGCACCAAAATCATTCTGCCAGGCGGGCCAGGCAAGCACCGCAGCCTGTGAGGCTCCGGGATGATCGTCATCGGAGCGCTGCAGCAGACGCCCGAGGAACGGCTTGATGGCGACGACCTCGAAGTATTGCCCGCTTACTTCGTATCCCCAGACAGGGCGAGTGGTGCCGTTGGCTTCCAGGCCAAAGTTATTAATGTCGACGGCGGCTACGGCAGAGAACACCGAATTTCCATCGCGGACATCGCGCACTTCCGGATAGGAAAAAATCGGATAGTCCTGGTCCTTGTGGGCGAGTGTCATCACCCGATCTCCATGAGGTACATCGATAGGCCGCAGGATTGCTTGGAGCACGCCGAAGACGATGACGTTGGCGGCAATCCCGAGCGCCAGGGTGAAGACCGCGGTAGCAGCGAAACCGGGGGAGCGCCGCATTTGGCGAAGGGCAAGTCGTAGGTCCTGAAGCAGACTGGTCATGGGCAGCCTCTGGGTGGCGATAAGACCACATAGAGACAACCGCAATCCGAGAACCAATGTAGGGCGGATGCAACTCTATGAGAATGCAGTGGCTTGCGTATCTCGAGGTAGATGGAAACCGAACTGCGCGTCCGGCCTCACCGGAGAGTGTCCGTAAGTGAACACAGGTAGTGGCGGTTCTATAAAAGGGGATGTCAAGAGAAAACACTTCTCCCTTGGCTGGAGGGAAGGTTAGTTCTTTGACATCCAGCCCTTTTCGTCCGCCCCGGTGCCGGCGGTTCGCAGTTCTTTGGTCGTTTCATTCCAGCGCTACGGCATCCTTCGCTAGCTGAAGCTCCACCAGCCTGACAGTGGTCCCGTCCAGCGGGCCAACCATGGTTCTATCTGAGACTCGGCGGGTGGCCCGGCCAAGTGTTCTGCCAGTAATATATCTCTTCCTAATACTGGGTGCCCCGTTCTACCGAAGGTAGGGCGGGGCATTTTTCTGTACCCCCATCACTGACGCGATTCCGCGCTTTCGGTACTGTTTCCACATGCCTTCGGGTCTGAGGCGGTATCAGGAAACTCGTGCCCTGCACTTCCTGACGTTCAGTTGCTACTGTCGCCAGCCGTTTCTGGCCAGGGCTCTCGCACGCGACCTGTTCGAGCTGGCGTTGGAGCAGTCGCGAATCCGCTACGAATTCTTCGTCTCCGGATACGTGGTGATGCCCGAGCATGTTCACCTTCTGATGAGTGAGCCCAAACGTGGCACACTCGCCAGCGCGGTGCAGGCGATGAAGCAGTCGGTATCCCGAAAACTGATTGCTGGCCGGGAGCACTTCTGGCAGGCTCGCTATTACGACTTCAATGTCTGGACGTCGAACAAGCGAATCGAAAAACTGAAGTAGATACACCGCAACCCAGTAGTGCGCGGACTGGTCGAACGGCCCGAAGACTGGACCTGGAGCAGCTTTCGCCACTATGTGACCGGAGAAGCGGGAACGGTGGAAATCGAGTCTCCATGGACGGCGGGCCGCCGCGAGAAGATGGGACTATCGCTTCGCGTGCGTAAAGTGCCGATGAAAGCTCGATGAGCTAAGAAAAGCCCCGCCCTACCGGTAGAACGGGGCACCCAAGTTAGAGTTTACGTTGACCGAGCCACCCGCCACAGTACTCTGGCCGGGACATCCCCGGAATTCGGTCTCGGAGCAGGCAGAGTGACTTTTGTACCCGACAGAAGTGATGTGAGCTTTCTTCGGGGAGTGTGCAATTTTATACAGACTGGTAAAGGACCGCCGGTCTATCTTCGTCACAAGACGAAGTGGCGCGGCCCGTGGAGCATGCTCGGACAGATGCTCCATGGGCTATAATTTTGCAAATCTACCCGGGCGAGGGGCGAATCCCTCGGCAAGCACTTCCAAGCCGACGCAGCGTCCGGTTGCTCACTTTTCGCGGGTGGTGGGTTCTATAAAAGGGGATGTCAAGAGAAAACACTTCTCCCGCGCCGGGAGCAGCGGTAGTTCTCTGACATCCAGCCCCATCTTGGTTCGTGCTTGCTGGCGGAGATCCGCAGTTCTCTGGTGGTTTTCACGTCC